>Ga0222694_1000306_pt1 | contig 11833 bp, 10 predicted proteins | sample AntAcemetage1333_FD_181145 | JGI IMG/M metagenome (GOLD analysis project Ga0222694, IMG submission 181145) | Saline water microbial communities from Ace Lake, Antarctica - #1333 | ecosystem: Environmental > Aquatic > Non-marine Saline and Alkaline > Saline | place: Antarctica: Ace Lake...
ATTTTGCAATAAAAATAATTGAAGATGTAAGAAAAGATCCACCAATTAAAATGACAGCTGAGCTTATTGCTAAGTCTAAGTATCCTGGGTTCATGTGCCAGACTTGTGGTCAGTTTGGTTGTGATAGGATTGAGGGTGGTCAGTACATTCACGAGGCTTGTTTCCTAATTCTAAGAGATAAAACCCTGAAATTCATGGCTCAAGAACTGCATTTGAATGTAAAAAAACAATAGGTTTATATACTTCGTCAACACCAATATATCTATAATATGTAAACATTATGTTAATAAAATAATTAAAAAAATAAAAGGTGATTGAAGATGGCAGTTATAAAAAGGAACAAAAAGGCTTCTAAAGGTTCTGCATCAAAATATTTTAACACAAAGAAAGAAGCGGATAGTTATTTTAAAAAAAAGTAATTTGATAAAACATGATTAAAAAAATAAAACCCAAGTATAAGCTCATAAGAGTGAACGAGACTGTTTATAATATACTCAGTAAAAAGAAACAATACAATGGTCAGTCTTTCAACTCAATGTTTTTTAATTATTTCAAAGTAATAAAAAGGAGAAAATGATTAGGCATGACTGATAAAATAAAAATGTTAAAACCGAGAATAACTATCAAGAGTATATTCAGAACTACACCGAGTGAGCGGAAGAAATACTCAAAGGACATTCACAAATATAATATGGATATAATGGAACAAGCCAGACTGAAAAAAATTTCAGAAAAGGAACAAGCTGATTATCTGCAAAAACTCGCTGATGCAAACAAGAAATTTAATACTGATAGAAATTATTATTATGTGCCACAACAATATGTCGCACCGAAACCAGTTGTGCAAAAATCCAGCTCAAGCGGTAGGTCAAGTAGTAGTAGTAGTAGATCAAGCAGAGGCTCGTTCTTGACTTCAGGAATGAAAGTTGTGAGGGGTAAAATTACTTATACCATGCCAAAGAAAACTACCAGTTTATCAAAGGTAATTAAAATGTCAAAGCCAACTGTATTCAAAAAGAAAACTTATAAAAAAGATTCAAGACTTTTCAAGTAGGGATTAAATAAATATGCCGGATTACTCAGTTCTTTTCACAAGTGGAAACCAACCACCTAAACCACTCCAGCAATCACAGGCTCTATTTGTTCAGAACCGAATCGCTGCTAAGCAAAAGGAAGACGAGGCAAGAGCTAAGCGAATAAAAACAATTAGTAATAATAGAATGGTTTATCCACCAAGACCAACATCCCCAGGTAACAAGTCTTCAAAATCATTCGTTGGTGCAACCAGACCGAGTAATTTACCCAATTTACCTAAAACACCAAAGTCTGTTGAAAAATTCCAACAGGGTGCATTTAAAACAATTCCTGCATACTCAAAAAAATATGAGTTTGGTAGAAGTTTTAAGGATACTGCAAAAAAATCCATAACTCCATTAATTGAAGCTACAAAAACAAGTCTTAAATTATTTAAGGATAAGCAAACTCGTGAGGACTTAAAAAAAGGTTATCAAATTGCATCTAAGAAACTTGATGAAGGTAAATTTCTACAAAAAGGATTAATTAAGACTACACAGGCTTTTCAAAGAAGTCCAGTTAAGAATGTTAAGGCATTTGTAACAGTAGCCACTCCAGTTGCTGCGAGTATAGTTTCAGATATAAAAACACCAACAGGCAGAGGTAAGTTAGCCTATCACATTGCAGAGCTTACTGCATTTGCGGGTGCTGGTGAGGTTGCAAAAATTGGTCAGACTGCTCTAAGAAATATATGGGTTAAGACAGGTGCAAAAAAAATATCAATTAAAGACTTTTTATCAAGCCAGGCAATAAAAAAAGGAATTGCAACAACAGGTTTACCAAAGGCTAAGTCTATTGAAGATTTAGTTTCTAAAGTTAAAAAAACTAAAGGTTTTTATCCAGAGTATCCTGAACATTTTGTTTTAACTTCATCAGAGCCAGTTGCTACTAAAAATGCAATTAAAATATTAACTCAAGCAGAAAAAAAAGCAGCTAAACTTAAAGTAAGAAAATATGATGATCCAGGAAAATGGTTTACGAGTAAAGGCGAAGCTAATATTTGGGCTTTAAGATTGAATAATAAATCTAATTATAAATCACTTAAATTTAGTTTGTTTCCTGCATTTAAAAAATCCACTAAACCGGGTTATTTAGATTTATTAGTTAAAAGAGTAGAAAGATTACCAGTTTCAGTTTTAAAAAAAGATGTAGGTTTTTCAACTGTTGCTGAATATCAAAAATTTCTCGCAAAATCAAAACCTTCAACTTCATTAATTGCAAAGAGATCAGAGGTTAGTTCTATTGGTGATAAGAAAATTAGAGATTTAATTAAAAAGGTTGACCCAAAAAGTCTTGGTTCTCCGGAAATTCAATTTGTACAAATTTCAGATACTATAATTCAACCAGCAGCTAAACTTAAATCAAAAAAGTTGCTTGGTAGGTTTAAGGGTTATGATGAATTTGTAAAAATTGAAGGTGTTAATGTTCCGCTTAGAAAAGCAATAGTTTCTGGTGCGAGTATTTATAAAAAAGGAAAAATAAATTTGGCTTTTAGAGATATGAAACTTGCAGGACAAAAGGGGTTTGTTGATTTGTTTGGGTCTGTTAAGACTAAAGTTACAAAAGATTTAGGAAAGGTTGCAGATTACTTTGGAGAAAAGAGTTTCTTTAGTGCTAAGAAAAGTGCGGTTGATCCTTATAAATATTTTGCTACACCAAAAACATTTAATGTTAATGTGGGTGCTGCTGGACTTGGTTATCTGGCATCAAGCCGACCAAATATAAAATCAACTTTAAGCTTAACAGGTATGGATCCTGTTTATAGTAATTATAAAAATAAAGTTATAGATTCTTCTTCAATAATTTATACAACTAAACCGAATTATAAAAATATATTTTATAATAAAGAAAGTTATGCAAAATCTAAAGTTAAAGAAGCGGATAGTTATTTACCACCAAAACCAAAAGATAAGGATAGTTATTTTTTTAAAGAAGATGATAGAGATCCAATTATTCCACCACCACCAACTTATTATCCTGACCCAATAAAAGAAGATAGTTATATCCCTATATATGCACCGGATAAATATACCTTAGCTTATCCAAGTAAACCTTATTTAACAGGCTTTTTTAAAAAGCCAACAAACACAATCACTACATTTAAAACTCCGAGAACAAAAGGAAATTACAAGAAAGATACTTATAACAAAACCCAAGCATTTGATGTGCTTGTAAGGACTAAGGGTAAATGGACTAAGGTTAGCACACCAAAAACACTTAATTATTTTGCAGCCAAGCGAAAAGGGTTTACTATTGCTGATAATTATGCAGAGAGAAGTGTTAAGCTAAAACCCACAAATAAAATTGCACAAATAATTTCAAGAACAAACCCACGAAATGCCTATAAGTTTAGCTGGAATAAATCCAAGAATGTAAAACTTAAGCTTTCATTCATAGAAAAGTCTAAGTATGCGATTGACACAAAGGGTGAGTTCAATAAGATAACTTATAAGGGTATTATGGCAAGAAAAAAGAAGAAGGGTTTTGTGTTTTGATTACATTTATAAAATGTTTTATACTAAATATATATAATAGGAGAAAATGATTTATGTTGACTAAAAATGAGAATGGTGGCTTTGAACTACAAGACATGTTTATGTTTCTTATGTTCGCAATCATGCTGTTTGTGTTTGTTTCTATTGCTACACCAATAACTGCAATCTTCAATTTTGATGCGGTTGCAAATGGTGCAATTTTAGAACTGATTATAAACTTGTTCGCTGTGATTTTAGCATCAGGCTTTTTAATGAGTTACATTAAAAAATGGAATACTCCCGGATTGTGATTGTCTTGAAGAATAATTCAGTTTATATGATTACAATCATATTTGGGATTGTTTTAATTTTGAACATATTTATGGCTTTAGACTATGTTAGACTTAATAATCAAAATAAAGAATTAATTAATAATAATGAATTATTATTTGACCAAAGAAATGAATATTATGAATCAAATAAAAATGTGATTGCTAAATATAATGTTAATGTAAAAGAGCAATGTACTTTATATAATGCCTATGATAATATTTATAAAGAAAATATTGCAAATGGATTGTATTGGAATGATGCTGATTTTTATTGTGTTTGGGCTAAAAATAAAAGTTTAAGTACAATAGAAAAAACAGACAGGCACGAATATGCGCATTATTTAGTTGATAATGATTATGAGCATTTTTGTATGAACGATCATGTTATAAATAGATTTGATATAATTAAAAATCGTGATACTAAATGAATTTCAAAAAATATAATTTTTTAATAATACTTATTTTATTAACACTTTTAATTATACCTAATATTAATGCAGATTGGCAGGAAACACAACCAATAGGAGATAATAATGGATATTGGTACACTTCTGCAATGTCAGATGATGGAAATATTATATTGGTAGGAGATAACTATCAAAGATTATATTTAACAACAAATAGTGGAACTTCATGGATAGAAACACAACCTGATGGTAATGTAAATAAAAGGTGGCAAAGTTCTGCAATGTCAAGTGATGGAAATATTATAATAGCTGGAATAAGTAATGGTAGATTATATTTAACAACAAATGGTGGAACTTCATGGACAGAAACACAACCTGCTGGTGCTGTAAATAAATATTGGTATAGTACTGCAATGTCAAGTGATGGAAATACAATAATAGCTAGTGCTTATAATAGTAGACTTTATTTAACAACTGATGGTGGGGATAATTGGGCAGAAACACAACCTGCTGGTGCTGTAGATAAATTATGGCAAACTTCTGCAATGTCAAATGATGGAAATATTATAATAGTTGCAGTGTATGCTGGAAAAACATATTTAACAATAAATGGTGGAACTTCATGGACAGAAACACAACCTGCTGGTAATGTAAGTAAATATTGGTATAATACTGCAATGTCAAGTGATGGAAATACAATAATTATTAGTATGAAAACAGGTAGAATTTATTTAACAACAAATGGTGGAACTTCATGGACAGAAACACAACCTGCTGGTGATGTAGATAAATCTTGGTATAATACTGCAATGTCAAGTGATGGAAATATTATAATAGCTAATGCTTATAATAGTAGACTTTATTTAACAACTGATGGTGGAACTTCATGGACAGAAACACAACCTGCTGGTGATGTAAATAAACCTTGGCAAACTTCTGCAATGTCAAGTGATGGAAATATTATAATAACTGGAGCTTTTGATGATAAATTATATTTATATGATTCTAAATATACATTACCAATCTTAATAAATCCAACTCCAACTGGAACATATTATAATAATTTTGATTTGAATTTAACAACTAATATGTCTGATGCGAACATATATTATACTGATGATAATTCAACTCCGAATAACACAGATATACTTTATTCTACACCATTTACAATAAATTCAACACAAACCATAAAAGCTACTGCTTATGATGGAACAGATTATACTGATGTTGTAGAAGCAATTTATACAATGGAAGTAGGTGGATTACCAACTGCTGATATAAACACAGGTACTTATTATAATAATTTTAATATAACCCTAACAAAAGATACTAATACAACAACTTCAACTTTAAGATATACTACAAATGGAGATAATCCAACTATTGCTTCAACTTTATACACAACACCTATTTCAATAACTGAAACTACTACATTTAAGTTTGCACAATTCCAAACAGGATATACTCCAACTGCAATCACAACTAAAACTTATACAATGGAAGTAACAAATCCTATAATAACTGAAACAACTGAAACTTATAATAATAGTTTTACAACAACTATAACAGATGCAACTACAACTGCAAGTATTTATTATACAATAGATGGTTCTGTTCCAGATAATACAGATACATTATATACTGGTGCAATAACAATAAATGCTACTCAAACACTTAAAGCAATCGCTTATCAAACAGGATATACTACTTCAGGAGTAGATACTGAAACTTATACAATGGAAGTAACAAATCCTATAATAACTGAAACAACTGGAACTTATAATAATAGTTTTACAACAACTATAACAGATGCAACTACAACTGCAAGTATTTATTATACAATAGATGGTTCTGTGCCTGATAATACAGATACATTATATACTGGTGCAATAACAATAAATGCTACTCAAACACTTAAAGCAATCGCTTATAAAAGTGGATATACTACTTCAGGAATAGATAGTGAAACTTATACATTAATAACTGCAACTCCAATAATTACAGAAACAACAGGAACTTATTATAATAATTTCATAACTACAATAACTGATGAAGTTATAGGTTCACTTATAAGATATACAACTACAGGTATTGATCCAATAAATACAGATACAGTTTATACAATACCTCTAACAATTTCAAGCACAACAATTTTAAAAGCAAAAGCTTGGGCTGATGGAATGTCTACAAGTATAGTTGCAACTGAAACTTATACTATGCAAGTAGGTGGATTACCAACTGCTGATGTAAATACAGATACTTTTAATAATAATTTTAATGTAACTTTAACTAAAGATACAAACACAACTACTTCAACTTTAACTTATACTACTAATGGAGTTGATCCAACTATTGCATCAACTGAATATACTGCTCCTATAAGTATAACTGGAACTACAACTTTAAAATTTGCACAATTCCAAACTGGTTATACTCCAACTGCAATCACAACTAAAATATATACAATGGTTGTAACTGATCCTGTAATAACTGAAACAACTGGAACTTATAATAATAGTTTTACAACTACAATAACTAATCCAACTACAACAGGAACAAGTATATATTATACAATAGATGGTTCTGTTCCAGATAATACAGATACATTATATACTGGTGCAATAACAATAAATGCTACTCAAACACTTAAAGCAATCGCTTATAAAAGTGGATATACTACTTCAGGAGTAGATACTGAAGTATATACAATGCAAGTAGCTGGAACACCAACTTCAAATGTAAATACAGGAAGTTATAGTGTACCACAAAATGTTACACTTACAAAAGCTGGAACAACCACTGGAACTACAATGACATACACAACTAATGGAAATGCACCAACAATTGCATCAACTGAATATACAACACCAATCTTAATCAACTCAACTACAACACTTAAATTTGCTGAATTTAAAACAGGATATACAGCAGGAACAATAGTAACTAAAACAATCACAATCACAATAACAGACCCTTATGCAAATATAAATACAGGAACTGCTTATAATGATTTCGCTGTAATTCTTAGTCAAGTTGATTCACAAAATGTGTATTATACAACTGATGGAACTAATCCTGATAATACAGATACAATTTTTTCAAGTGCAATAAATATAACTGCAACTACTACTTTAAAATTTATAGCATATAATGGAGCAATCTATTCAAATATAATAACTAAAACTTACACAATGGAAGTATATCCTATTCTTGCAGTTGCAGATTATAACACAAATACTTATTATAATAATTTTAATGTAACTTTAACTAAAAATTTATTTACAACAGATTCAATTTTAACATACACAACTGATAGTTCAAATCCAACCATTACATCAACTGAATATACAACACCTATTTCAATAATTGGAACTACAACTTTAAAATTTGCACAATTTAAAACTGGATATACACCAACTACAATCACAACTAAAACTTATACAATGGTTGTAACAAATCCTATAATAACTGAAACAACTGAAACTTATAATAATAGTTTTACAACAACTATAACAGATGCAACTACAACTGCAAGTATTTATTATACAATAGATGGTTCTGTTCCAGATAATACAGATACATTATATACCGGTGCAATTTCAATCGGTGCAACACAAACACTTAAAGCTAAAGCTTTCCAAACTGGTTATACCGCTTCAGCTGTTGATACTGAAATATATACAATGGAAGTAGCTGGAACTCCAACTGCTAATATTCCAACAGGTAATTATACTGTACCACAAACTGTGATTTTAACAAAGGTTGGAACAACAACTGGTACAACTTTAACTTATACAACTGGTGGTGGAAACCCAACCATTGCATCAACTGAATATACTGTTCCATTACACATTGGTTCTACAACTACACTTAAATTTGCAGAGTTTAAAACTGGTTATACCGCAGGAACTATTGCAACTAAAACTTATACAATTACAGTAACTGACCCAACTGCAAATTATAATACTGATACATATAATAATGATTTTAGTGTAACTTTAAGTCAAGTTGACTTACAGACAATATATTACACTACTGATGGAACTAACCCGGATAATACAGATACATTATATTCAGCACCAATAAGTATAACTGGAACTACAACTTTAAAATTTATAGCTTATAATAGTACTATTTATTCAAATATAATAACTAAAACATATACAATGGTTGTGTTAGATCCAGTTATTACAGTTACAACTAATACTTTTAATAATGATTTTACAACAACAATAACTTCAGGTGGTACTATAAGTGATAAAATATATTATACAACTGATGGAACTAATCCAGATAATATAGATACCTTATATACAGGTGCAATTTTAATTGGTGCAACCCAAACTCTTAAATCTATTGCTTATAAGACAGGTTATACAACTTCAGGGATTGATACTGAGACTTACACTATGCAAGTTGGTGGACTTCCAACTGTTGATAAAGTTACAGATACATATTATAATTATTTATTAGTAACTTTGACTAAAGATACAAACACAACTGGTTCAACCTTGACATATACAACTGATGGAAATAATCCAACAATAGCATCAACTGAATATACATTTCCAATAAGTATATTAAATACTACAACTTTGAAGTTTGCCCAATTTAAAACAGGATATACAGCAACTGCAATCACAACCAGAACTTATACTATACATGTAACAAGTTTAAATATACAATTCTATGATGAAAACACACTTGCATTGCTTGATGAGAATGTAACTATAACAGATATAACTAATAGTGTAACTTATAATCCTGATGTGAATGGATTATGGACGATTGACTTTAGAGATATTGACTGGAATGGTAATTTTATAAATGCAACCATAAATAGAACTGTTGCTGGAACAACCACACACACAAGCAGAAACCTACAATTCTATTGGGATAATCAAGCTGATCACGATTTAAACTTCAGTTTATTACCAGTTGAATTAGGCGAAGAGGTTGAGTTTTTAGCTAAGGACACTAATGGTAACTTCTGGACAAACAAGTTCGTACAGTTTGAGACTGATGGAAATATTTTAAGTAGTAACTTAACTGATGCAAGTGGTAAATTTACAAGTTACATTCTAACAACAGGGGATTACAATGCGGTGCTTTATGATGCAACTGCAACTGAAGGGGATAATTATATTAAAACAACTGTAACTGTTCTCAAGCCTGAGAACGAAAAATCACTTGTGGATATTTCACCCTATGATATTGAAGTGGGTGGATTGCTTTTATACTCAGTTTCAAATACAACTGATGCAAATCATACTATAAATATATTTGGTGGGACTACTTCCACCTATGACTTTACATTAGTTGATTATAATGCAGATTCAGTTGATAGAATTTATATTCCGAGAACTTATAATATTAAAAATCCGTGGGGATTAACTTATGATCCAGCATATACTTTACAAGGTTATTTAATAACTAAAGAAGAAGGTGTGATTCCTTCTATTGTGGTTTATGACGAGCTTAAAAGACCGTACCCGGACATAACTGTTTCAATCTTCAAGCAAATTGAGGGTAATCTTAAACTTGTGGAACAAAAGGTAACCGACTCAACTGGTAGAACTTCGTTCTCGGGGTATCCATTAGATACATATTATATTTATCTTTATGAGAATGGTACTCTAAGGGGTAGTTACACAATACAGGTTAGGGACACAGGCGAGATATTCTATTTTGTTCTTGATAGAACTGCAACCAACGAGATAGTTTATAGAGGACTTGACTTGAAATATGATTGGAACACAACTCCGGATTATATACAATTATCAACACAGGACTTAGATGTTAATCTTAATGTTTATGGTTATTATCTTAATGATTTTAATATAACTGGTTATACTATTAATACTTACCAGAATAATGCTTTGATTGAAACTGCAACTGATGTATTAACAGGGACTAATGTAACCATAACTGAAACCTTTAATAAATCTAATTATACAGTAGCTAAACCAATCGTTGTGGTTGCGAATGTAACATTTACATATAATGGTGAGATTAGGACTTTGCAGATTAAGAAGTCAGTTGCGACTGGGACTTCAGAGAGTGGGCTTTTAATGGTTCTGAAAAACTTCCCTGAGAAAGTTGGGTATATCTGGACAATACTATTGAGTATACTAATAACTATATCTGTAATAGTATTAGTTGGGACTTCAGGGTTTATTGATAGGAATTATTTATTATACTTAGGTTTATTTGTTCTTGGAATCTTCGTGTTTATTGGCTGGTTTGCAGTTGGTGTTGAAGTTTTAGGGATTGATGTGATGTGGTTCATGTATATAATTACAATAGTAGCAGCAGTTGGGTTTGCTGTGAAGGACGAGCAGAGGTAATAATTATGGATATAACAATAGGTAATATTTTAGCATTTGTGATTATACTATTTGCAATAAATGGTGTGGCAACAGGGCTTGGTGTAACCGACCAATCTAAACTTAATAGTTTCAATGTTTTTGGTTCAGATACTACAGTTAATAATTTAACTGATAAGTATCAGGACAATAACTTAGCTATTGTTGGGTCAAGCACACCTGAGCTACCTGATACTGCAACCACAGACTCAAGTATAATTACAGGACTACCATTCACATCAAATATAACCACACAAACCACAACTTTTTGGAACTTATTGGGTGGGCTTATGTTTGGTTATGCCTCAATCATAATCTTATTACCAATAGGAATGGTTATGACTTTTATATTGATTGGGATAATTGGGTTTATGCAATTTGGTGCGATTATATATTTATTACTTTATGTATTTTCAATATTTAGGGGTAGTGGTGGATTATGATGTTAACTTTACTTGCAACAAGCACAACCTTAGGGAACACCTTTGAGCAGTTGTTATTTAATGTATTTGGTTCTGCTGAGTTGTTTGGGGTTATAATAATTCTTGGGGTTATGCTTATAATGGGGATTAGTAATATACCCCCTAAGTTTATGCTCATGGTTGCATCTTTTTTAGTTATTGCATTTAATTTTGTATATGGTGGGACTATATTCAATACTCTTACTGTAATAATTGTTTTAATTTATGGTTATCTTGTAGCAAAAATGATAATCAATGCTTTTAGTAGGTAGATACATAATGAGTAGAGAGAACAAGATTTATGAATTTAAGTCTGAGCTTTTAAAGGATTTTGCTAAATACCCAGACTCTAAGATATCAGCACGGCAGTTTGTGGGTATTAGAATTAGAGATCTAAAAAAGAAACTTAAGAAAGAACCTTCTGTTAAAAAAAGGTTTGTTATTAAGAGGATAATTAAAATATACGAACAAGTGAGATAAAAACATGTCCTTGAAGATTGTTAGACGAAAATTCACAGCACTAAAGTTTGAAAAAGGTTCGCCTGATAGATACAAACTGAATAAGAGTTCATTGACCTCTGAGTTTGCACGAAAGAAAGTTTGGCTTGTGCTTGACGACACGAATAGACCACTTAAATCTTTTAAGAGTATAACTGAGTGTAAAGAGTTTATGAATAATCCTGATAAGTTTATACCAAAGAATAGGATTAAGAAGTATAC
>Ga0222694_1000315_pt1 | contig 11644 bp, 11 predicted proteins | sample AntAcemetage1333_FD_181145 | JGI IMG/M metagenome (GOLD analysis project Ga0222694, IMG submission 181145) | Saline water microbial communities from Ace Lake, Antarctica - #1333 | ecosystem: Environmental > Aquatic > Non-marine Saline and Alkaline > Saline | place: Antarctica: Ace Lake...
GAAAAAAACTATTGGCAGAGCAGCAGAAACTTCGTAAAATGTACTGGTTCGCAAATCAAACAACCGGAGACGGGCAGTAGTGAATTGAAACCCCGTTTTGCGACATCATCCAAAAATCACGCCGGTTGACATGCGGAATATGGTAAAAGAAGGTTCTGAGAATGTATATAAATTATAGATCACCTAACTATCATATGGCAGAAATTAATATAGTTAATGACATTCTTTAAATGATAAAAACAAGTAAAAAGGGAGTTGAAATAATCAAATCAAATTGGAAGAACCTAAGAAGTATTGTACAACTTAAACCACATGATACAAATTCTCATACAGGAAGGTCAAATGAACGATTTCGAAGAATTCTTCTGACTGGAGGAAGCACTGCAATTGTAAAGCTATTTTCAGCATCAATTAATTTAATTACTGTACCACTAACAGTTCATTACCTTGGAGCTGAACGATATGGATTATGGATGGCCATTTCTTCCATTATGGCTTTAATGAGTTTTGCCGATTTAGGTTTAGGCAATGGCCTTTTAAATGCAATATCAAAAGCACATGGACGAAAGAATATCAAGGAAGCCCAAACAGCTGTTTCCAGCACATTTTATATGTTACTAGGAATTTCCCTGGTGCTGCTTACTACTTTCTTAATAATATATCCTTGGTTAAGTTGGCATGAAGTTTTTAACGCTCAGTCTGAATTAGCAATACAGGAATCCGGACCAACAATGTTTGTATTGGTAATAACGTTTTTAATAAACATGCCTTTGGGTGTCGTGCAACGAATACAGGATGGATATCAGGAAGGATTCAAATTTCAGATGTGGTTGATAGTTGGTTCCTTAATTAGCTTATTAGGTCTTCTATTATGTATCTATCTTGAAACAGGACTTCCATGGTTAGTGTTGGCATTTTCGAGTGGACAGTTGATCGCTACTATCCTTAACGGGATTGTTTTATTCAGCAAACGGAGAAAGGAATTAAGGCCTCGTTTTAGCAATTTCAAGTTATCAACAGGGAAACATCTAATAAAAGCCGGTATTATATTCTTTCTATTGGGTATGTTTACATTATTGGGCAATGCTTCCGATGATATTATTTTAGCACACACTATTGGACCAGAATCGGTTGCAGGATATGAAATAATTAAAAAACTATTTCTGTTTTCTATGTTTACTCAATGTATTATACAACCACTTTGGCCTGCATTTGGTGAAGCACTGGAAAGTGGCGATTACAATTGGGCCCGAAGAACATTAACGAAAGCAATTAAACTTAGCATATTGAGTAGCGCAATAATATCACTTCCATTACTGCTATTTGGGAAACAAATAATAAATATTTGGGTAGGTCCAGAGTTTATTCCAAGCTGGTCATTGCTCATTGGATTTTATGTTTTTATTCTGTTTGCTAATTATGGAGGAGTTATGTCAACTTTTTTGAATTCGGGAGCATTGGTGAAAAAACAGCTAATAATCCTGGGATTGTCCTCTGTCAGTGCTGTTCTTCTAAAAATAGTATTATCTATTAGTTTTGGAGTAAGTGGTATTATATGGGCATCAATTATTTCTTATTCTATATTTTACATAGTTCCAAGTTATAAAACAGCATTTAATTATTTAAACACAAAATAAACAGCTCCAATACTCTATAAAAAGTATTTTAAGTAAAAAAATAGGCTCCAATAAAAACTAAATTAAAAAAATAAAAACTTGACTATGATTAACTATTTAAAAAGAAATATCAGCAACTTTCCTCTACTGATGAAATTATTATTACCAATATATATAAATACAAAGAATATATATTTTTGGATTTATAAAACATTTAATTCTTATTTTTCATTCACTCTACATGATAAAACAAAAATAAAATTCTTCCCAAAAGGTCAAATTGCCAAAGGATTATTTTTTAATGGATTTGAGAAGCAGCAAGTCACTACTTTTCAACGAATCATAAAACCAGGAATGATTGTTGTCGATGCTGGGGCAAATATTGGATTATATTCCTTAATTGCGAGTAAACTTATAGGGCTAAAGGGTAAAGTATTTTCATTTGAACCATCAAAAGAAACCTTTCAAAGACTATTAAACAATATAGAATTAAATAAATTCTCAAACATTATACCTATAAATAAAGGGCTTGGAGATACATCAAATGAAAAACTAATTTTACGACAGGATATCGGATTTGGGGATGCAGAAAGATATCTTTTCTCCGGGAATGAAGCCCCGGACATAAAATTGGAGAATATTAATGCCGTTAACATTGAAGAGGAAATTATTATTGACACTCTGGATAATAGTCTTAATAAAATGAATTTTAATAAAATTGATTTTCTAAAAATGGATACTGAGGGCTTTGAATATTATATCCTTAAAGGTGCTAAACAAGTATTGAGAAATAGTCCTGATATAGTTATGTTAATGGAATGCACTGAACTAGGCACAGCAAGGGCAAAAACGACTCAAAAAGAGGTATTCAAAATTCTTAAAGACAATAATTTAAATATTTTCTATTGGAATTCGATAATCAGGGACTGGTGTGATGATGAGGGTATTTATACTGCAGGTGACGTTTGGGTATGTAAGAACAAAGAACAATTGGTTTAAATCTTAAAGAAAATCGAAAAATTAAAATATATTAAATGAAAATTGGAATATTAGGAGCTGGTATTACCGGCTTAAGTATTGGGAAATTATTGGCAGATAAACATGATGTTGAAATTTTGGAGAAATCGCCAGTATATGGAGGAATTGCCAGAACAAAGACAATAAAAGGAGTTAGTTACCATACAACTGGCGGCCATTGTTTTAATTCCAAACATAATGAAGTACTAGACTTTGTTTTTAATAAAGTAATGCCCAAAGAACAATGGCACAGAATAGAAAGAGATTCAGTAATAAAATTTAATGAATATGAAGTTAATTACCCAATTGAATTTTCAATAAAACAGATATTTGGTTTTGACAATAAGCTAGCATTTAATATAGTAAAAGATTTTATAAATACCGAAGATGATAGTACTTATACCAATTTAGAAATATGGTTTAGAAAAAAATTTGGAAATACATTGGCTGAAAAATACTTTTTACCATATAACCGAAAAATATGGAATAAGGAACCAAGAGAAATGAGCCCTGAATGGGTTGAAGGTAAATTGCCTTTCCCAGATAAAGAATCTTTTTTTGAGGCACTAATGGAACCAAAAAGCGATAAAATGCCACACTCCTATTTCTATTATCCTAATACAAATAATCAAAATACATTTATAGACAATTTGGCAAAAGGATTAAAAATCAATTACAACACTGAAATTTATTCCATATTTTATAACAAAACAACAAATAAATGGATTGTAAACGATTTATATTATTACGATAAAATAATTAGTACACTTCCTCTTAACGTATTACCAAAATTAATTTCGAATTGCCCTGAATCTATTATTACTTCAGCTTCAAAATTGAAATACAATAAGGTAAGCACAATGCTTTGGGAATCAAAACCGACAAATAGAACCTGGACTTATTTACCGGAAGCAGATACAATATTCCACAGGTATATACACATAGGAAGTTTCTTTAAGCCTAAAAAAAATTATACAATAACAGAAGTCGTGGGTGAGAAAAGTTACGACGAAATGGTAGAATTTGGCAATAAGGATCAATTCCTTGTAAAACCTCTTGATTATCATGTATCCGATCATGCTTATGTAGTTTTTGATGATAATTATAAAAGCAACAAAGAAATTATCACTAAATATCTTGATTGTATAGGAATACATTCTATTGGCAGATTTGGTGAATGGGAATATTACAATATGGATATATGTATCAAAAGTGCAATCAATTTAAGCTCCCAAATAATTAATAATTTAAAATAGAAAGAATGAAAAATAATTTTAATTATATAGTTCCCATTTTCAATAAAGAAGATATTCTTCCTCAAACTCTTGAAGGTATTGAAAATTGCGCAGGCACTGACAGTAAAATTATAATGATAGTAGATGGATGTACTGATCGATCAGAGGCAATTGTTGATGAGTTTATGAAAAATTCAGCTCATAAAACAGAAAAGATTTTAATGCCAAACGTGCATATGCTGCTTTCAGTTAATGCTGGGCTAAAAACAGTAAAAGGTGGTTTCTCTGTAATTATGCAGGATGATATTGTTTTGAAAGATACTGATACAGAGAAAAAAGTAATTGATTTATATCAAAAGAAAAAGGAAAAACTAGGCGTTATATCTTTTAGGTACGGTGCAGATCTTAAAGGAACTTCATTCAAAAGCACCATAAGTATTAATAGAAATGTAAAGTGGAATAATAAATCAATTGTTGAAAAAACTATGTCTAACTTCAATCAAATGATTGAAACTATAAATATGATACAAAGTCCCGATGATAATGCTTCATATCCAATTGCAGAGAATGGGACATTCCATCAGAGAATGTGCGCGATAAACGGCCCCAATGTAGTTCCATGGGCATTATTATCAAAAATTGGACTTTTAGATGAAGGAATCGCCCCGTATGGGTATGATGATCCTGATTATTCTTTACGTAGCTTGAAAGCAGGATTCATTAATGGCTTATTTCCAATTAAATACATTTCTGAAGAAGGATGGAGTGGAAGTAGTCGGTCAGAAGAGTTTAAACAAAATGCACAAAGAATAATTACAAAAAGCAGAATTTATGTTTGGCAAAAACATAAAAGGTTTATTAAAGAGTATAATAAAATGATGAATAATGGATATTAAAAAAGTTGATAATAGTATTGCGCTCTGCCCAATATGTAATGGTTCATATTATAAGGTCAAAGAGTTGGATGTTAATTTCATTAAAAACAAATTATCTCAACATTTTAATAATCGAATAGATGAAGGAGTTGAAATCATAGATTATACATTACTAAAATGTAATGATTGTAGCTTCGAATATTCGTTTCCATTGACAGAGGGTTCTTCTTCCTTTTATAATTGGGTAACCTCTCAATTAAACTATTATCCAGATACTCGCTGGGAATACTCCAAGGTGCTTGACCTTATAACGAATAAAAATAAACAATCTAAACTGCTTGATATTGGCTGTGGGGATGGTAGATTTCTTGATTTTTTACATAATAGTAAAAACACAGGAATTGAGTATTTCGGTTTAGATCCAACCAAAGGAAGTGTAGAAAAATGTTTACAAAAAGGGCACAATGTTTATTGTATGGACATTCAGGAATTTAAATCGACCCATACCGAAGAATATTTTGATGCTATAACTATTTTTCATGTGCTTGAACATATTGCAAATCCAAAAGATTTTTTAAAAGAATTAGTTGGTTTAACAAGCCCTGGGGGGGCAGTATATGCAAGTACACCTTATTCGCCAATGGATTTTGAAATAGAGTGGTTTGATGTTCTAAATCATCCACCTCACCACATGGGAAGATGGAATTTGAAAAGTTATAAGAAAATGGCAGAGATGCTTAAATTAAATGTTGAATTCTTTATGCCAAAACAAGGAAGATTAACTACTTCGGCAATACAATCTTTCATGTTCGCGCTGTATGGTAATATAACAAAAAGTAAGAAATCATTCATTTTAAAAAGTGTAATGAAAAACCCCATAAAATTCAGTACTCATTTGATTAAACAAACTAAGAGGGATAAAGTATTGGAAAAAAGGGCTGCAAATGTAATTCTCGTTAAATTTACAAAATGAATTCGTTAAATCATTTTATCTTTTTATAATAGTATGAATTGTAATAAGTTTAGCATTTCTAACTTAACAAAAAGTACAACAAATTCTGAGTGTCGGTCATAATCGTGTATTTAATAAACTATAGAATAAAATGAATACCCAAATCCGAAATATCAATTACAAAAGTTTATATATAATCGAACTTGAGGGTTTAGAGCGATTGCAGTAATAGCAGTTTATGCAAGAAAAATATGAATGACAAATATTTGATTTTATAAATAGATATACCAATGAAACAAATAACAGTAATGCATTACCCGACTCAGCCTCATTTTTTTTCTTTTGGAGGTTTTGATATTCAAATGAATCGTATTATTGAAACTACAAATAAAGACCAAATAAAAACTAAAAAAGTAGATTTATGGTCAAGAAAGGAATCATTTGAAATAGCACATTTTTGGGGAGCATCAGATTCTCATAAACTCAATATCCGATTTTGTAAAGAAAATGGAATTAAAGTAATTATTTCCGGATTATTTCCACAAAAATCTTTCAAAACTAAATATAAAATAAAAATTTGGAAATTGATCCATCAATTTACTCATTGTGAATCTGTAATTTTTAAGGCAGATATTATTACTGTAATTAATGATGCCCAAGCAGAGGTAGTTGCAAAATATTATGGCTATCCGGAAAAACAAATAAGAATAATTCCAACCATTCTGGACGATTATTTATTTACGAAACCTACATCATTTTGCGAAAAAGAAAATTTTGTACTATGTGTTGGAACAATTTGTTCCCGAAAAAATCAAATTAGGTTGGTGCAGGCAACAATAGAGCTTGGAATAAAATGTGTTTTTATAGGAAGGTTTGATTCAAGAGAAGTAGAATATAAGGAACAATTTCTAAGCCTGCAAAATTCGAATAAGGGATTAATTGAGCACTATGAAGATATCTCAATCGAGGAATTATGTGCCTTCTATGAAAAATGTAGTTTAGTATCCTGTATAAGTCAGAATGAGACCGAACCAGCTAGTATACTCGAGGGGATGCATTTTAAAAAACCAATAATTGCTTCTAATCTTCCGTTTGCAAAGATTAAAAAATTCAGTGGAATTATTTTGTGTAATCAGAATAGCAACAAATCAATCAAAGATGCTTTAAAATTAGCATTAAAAAAAGATAATAATGTTAACTATAATTACTTCAATAGTAGAGATAATTCCTCTGAATCGGTTATAAAACTATACAACAGACTCTATCAGGAATTAGCATTAATAGATTAGACCTGGTTTTGCATCATTTATTATATCTAAAAATGTGATGAAAAAAATTAAATCAAACGATGAATTACTTGATGTACTTATTTCAATAAAGAATGAACTTGATGAGGATAAAATATTATTTGTTTCAGTAGCGGGATTGTCACGTTCTGGCAAATCCACATTAATTCATGAAATTCAAAAACAATTAAGTGAAAAGTTCATTTCTTCTATTTCAATACCACTTGATCATTGGATATTACCGGCATCTAATAGAGATAATGCAATGACGGTAAAAGAAAGGTATCAATATGACCAAATATTTAATGATATTAATAAACTTGTTCACAAAAAGGAAATAGAAATAAATCCTTATGATCCAATGACCAGAGAGATTTCAAAGAATAAGATAAAACTTTCAATTAGTGGAAAACATTTGGTTTTTTTTGATGGAGTTATCGCCTTGGACCATTCGTATATAAATAATATTTCAAGGTTAAAAATATTTATTGAAATTGATGAAAAAAAAAGAAAAAAAAGGTTTGTTGATTTTTACAAATCTAAAGGACTTTCAAAATTAACTATACGCAATTTATATACTCAACGAATGATAGATGAATTTAGCCTCGTGAAAAAATCAAAAAATAATGCAGATATATTAATAGTTGAAAAATGAAAAATGAAAAAATGAGAATTCTTATAACTGGAGGGGCAGGTTTTATCGGCTCACATCTTTGCGATAGTTTACTTGAATTAAATCATTCAATAACAGTTGTTGATAACTTGCTTCTTGGAAAAAAAGAAAATATTGATCATTTAATGGGGAGAAATGATTTTAAATTTATTCAAGAAGATTTATTGCATTTTGAAAAATTAAGACAGATATTTATTGAAGGGCAGTTTGAAATGGTTTTTCATCTTGCTGCAAATTCAGATATACAAAAAGGGGGCAATGATCCCGTAGTAGATTATAATTTAACTTTTAATACTACATTTAATGTTTTGCAATGTATGCGTGAGTTTGGAGTTAAAAAATTATTCTTTGCATCTACATCTGCAATATACGGCGAAACTAACGATCGATTATTTGAAAACTATGGTCCTTTACAACCTGTTTCAAATTATGGAGCAGGAAAATTAGCCAGTGAAGCCTTTATAAGTGCCTTTAGTTCTGCATATAATATTCAAACTTGGATTACAAGGTTTCCAAATGTGGTTGGGGAACGATTTACCCATGGTGTGATATTTGATTTTATTAATCGACTAAAAAAAGATCCAGGTGTTTTAACAGTTTTGGGTAATGGCGAGCAAAATAAACCTTACTTATATGTAAAAGACCTTGTCGCAGGAATCTTATTTGTATGTCAAAATGCGAATGATCTGTACAATGTTTATAATCTAGGATCGGATACCCGTACCAAGGTTAAAGAAATAGCTCAAATGGTCATTGAAGAAATGGGATTGACGGCAAAAATTAAATACACAGGAGGAGATCGCGGATGGATAGGTGATGTCCCTGAGTTTAAATATGATCTTACTAAAATAAATAATTTAGGCTGGCATGCTACTCATAATTCAAATGATTCAGTTCGGTTGGCAATTCAAAAAGCTTTAGGAAAATGAAGGTCGTAATTATAGCTGGAGGAAAGGGGACGAGAATTGCATCACTTGCCGGTGAAATTCCAAAAGCGATGATTCCCGTAAATGGCAAACCTGTATTGGAGTACCAAATAGATTTGGCTAAAAGATATGGGTACACAGAAATAGTACTAATCATTGGCCACCTTGGCGAAAAGATACAGGAACATTTTGGAGATGGTAGTAGATGGGGAGTAACAATAAGTTATTATATAGAAACAATTCCTTTAGGAACAGCCGGCGCAATAGCAGAATTGACTGATTTGCTTACTGATGATTTCTTTGTATTTTATGGTGATACAATAATGGATATTGCATTAGATCAAATGCAGGATTTCCATAATATGCACAATGCAGATTCTACTTTATTCCTGCACCCCAACGACCATCCATATGATTCAGACTTGGTAGAATTAGGACCGGAAAATAATGTAACTCAATTCTATTCAAAACCACATCCTGAAGATTTAATTTGTCGTAACTTAGTAAATGCAGCGTTATATATTATTTCACCAAAAATAATTTCATTGATTCCGAAAGGTATTAAATCTGATTTTGCAAATAATATTTTCCCCATTTGCCTTGAAAAAGGGTTAAAACTTTATGGGTATGTCTCTCCAGAGTATATAAAAGATATGGGTACACCTGATAGATATGAAAAAGTTTGTAGCGATGTCACTTCAGGGAAGGTGGAACGCCTGAATAGGAAATATCAACGTTCTGCTATTTTCCTTGACAGGGACGGTGTTGTTACAAAAGAAGTGGATTTACTGCATAAACCAACACAACTTGAACTAATTGACGGAGTACCAGAGGCTATTCAATACATAAATACAAAAGGATATCTGGTTATTATAGTGACCAATCAACCGGTAATAGCCCGCAATTTATGCAGTATTGAGGAATTGGATTATATTCATAAAAAGCTTGAAACTCTACTCGGGAAAAATCATGCATATATTGATGCTATTTATTATTGTCCTCATCATCCTGATGGTGGGTATCCTGAAGAACGTAAAGAATATAAAATTGTGTGCGATTGCAGAAAACCTAATCCGGGGATGCTATTGAATGCTGCTAAAGATTGGAATATTGATCTTGCAAATTCATATATGATAGGTGATCGGGAAAGCGATATACAGACTGGCGAAAACGCAGGTGTAAAGCAATCTGTTCTGATAGAATGTAATCAACCAAAGGCATTGCTAAATTTAATTCAAAATTTAATTTAAAATGATAATTTCAAGAACTCCGTTCCGTATATCATTTGCCGGTGGAGGATCAGACCTACCTTCGTTTTATCGCCAGAAAATGGGAGCAGTTTTAAGTACTTCAATCAACAAATATGTTTATATAGCCATTCATCCTTTTTTTGATACCAAAAAAATACAGCTGAAATACTCTAAAACAGAATTAGTTGGCTCAATTGAAGAAATCCAACATCCGATATTTAGGGAAATACTTGCAATGAATAATCTTTTAGGTGTCGATTTGAATTCCATCGCAGATATTCCGGCCGGCACTGGATTAGGATCCAGTAGTTCATTTACTGTAGGAGTATTGAATGCAGTTAGCGCATACCAAAATAAAACCATCTCTGGAGAAACTCTTGCAAAGATTGCCAGTGAGATAGAAATTAATCGGTTGGGAAGTCCTATTGGAAAGCAAGATCAATATGCCGCAGCTTGTGGTGGTCTTAATTTAATTTCATTTTACCCGGATGAAACTGTTAATGTTGAAAAGATAATTATGGATCCGATAAAAAAGAAAGAATTAGATGATAATCTTATAATGATTTACACTGGGAATACCAGATCTGCTAATTCGATTTTAAGGCAACAAAATGAAGCAGCACTAGCCTATGAGAATATCAAAAACCAATCTCAAATGGTAATGCTTGCAATTAATTTGAAGCAAATGCTTGAAAAAAATAATATTGACGATTTTGGACGATATCTTCATGAAGGGTGGCTGTTGAAAAAATCATTAACCAAAGGCATTTCAAATACGTTGGTCGATGATATATATAATATGGGATTAAGATCCGGGGCTCTTGGAGGTAAATTACTTGGAGCTGGCGGCAGTGGCTTTTTATTATTCTATTGTCCAAGAGAAAAACAAGAGAATTTCCGAAATCAAATGGATCGATCTACCGAAATGAAATTTCAATTTGATAATCATGGTTCTAAAATAATTTATATTGGAGATAATTAATTATGGATTTTAAAGAAAAAATAGAGGAATACTTTTCAAAACTGAAAAACACAATAGACAAAGTCTCTTTTGATGATTTAAACACATTAATGAATGTTTTAGGCCAATCAAAAGAAGAAGGGAATACAATATTTATTATGGGTAACGGCGGTTCATCGGCCACTGCATCACATTTTGTATGTGATTTTAACAAAGGAATATCTCTAAATAAAGATAAAAAGTTTAAATTTATTTGTCTGAATGATAATATTCCTTCAATAATGGCTTATGCTAATGATATGTCTTTTGAAGATATATTCATTGAGCAATTAAAAAACTATTTTCAGAAAGGAGATGTCGTAATAGGCATATCAGGTTCTGGTAATTCGATGAATGTCGTAAAAGCAATTGAATATGCTAAAAAAAATGGAGGTAAAACTGTCGGCTTAACGGGGTATAACGGAGGTAAGTTAATGAAATTGGCGGAATATAATGTGAACATCCCAATTGATGATATGCAAATTACGGAAGATCTGCATATGGTTATAGACCATTGTATGATGAAAATATTAAGTGATTCAGAATAAAGAAAAATAAAAGAATGTTATGCGACAAAATGAACGAGTATGTTCTATTAAAAATTTGATTTTTTTGTAAAAGCATTTCTCATTATTAATGCGAAATTATTTTTTAAAATTGTAGGTAATTTGCATTAATGAATAAAAATTATGGTTCTTCGTCGAATTTAGTGGGTCAGTTCTTTGACAAGTACAGCATCAGCCGATGGCCATGTTGAGCTTACCACAGTAAAACAATATTCGTATCCGGTAGCTCTCAAAGCTGTGGAACCCTC
>Ga0222694_1000320_pt1 | contig 11558 bp, 25 predicted proteins | sample AntAcemetage1333_FD_181145 | JGI IMG/M metagenome (GOLD analysis project Ga0222694, IMG submission 181145) | Saline water microbial communities from Ace Lake, Antarctica - #1333 | ecosystem: Environmental > Aquatic > Non-marine Saline and Alkaline > Saline | place: Antarctica: Ace Lake...
ACAGGGATATAAAGCCCTCCTCTCCAACACCACAGGTAACCAAAACTCTGCACAGGGATATCAAGCCCTCCTCTCCAACACCACAGGTTACAACAACTCTGCACAGGGATATAATGCTGGAACTTACATTGCGAATGGAATATCGTGGAATCAAGATGGAGATAATTCTATATTTATAGGCACTTCATCTAAAGCTAATGCTACATCAGAAACCAATCAAATAGTAATTGGGTGCGATGCGACAGGTAAAGGCAATAATACAACCGTAATAGGCAATGCAAGTGTAACAGACATCTATATGTCAGAAGATGCAGGAGCAATAGTTCACGCAGGACAATATAAACTCTCAGCATTAAATACAGCCCCAGCATCAGCAGCGGCAACAGGAACGCTTGGGGAAATAAGAGTAACAGCAACTTATATTTATATATGTACAGCAACCGACACTTGGGTACGTGTAGCAGTAGCAACTTGGTAAATTAAAAAACAGAAACAATGAAAACATTAAAAAGACACATATTATTATTCTTAGCGTTCATTTCGCTTTTTGCAACAGCACAAGAGCCTGTACTATCAATGAAGCCTACAAGTTTCAAGGCGACTACTTTATATTCGCAAGTACCCAACACAGCAGCAGGCGATTTTGTTGTTACACGAGCAGCAACGGCCAAGCGTATTACGAAAGACGGAGTTGAAGAAACAATTGCAGCTAATGTGCCATCGGTATCATATTGTGCTGGTACAGACATTCCTGTTCTCAATTTAATGCCTGATGAAACGATAACCTTATCTGATTTAGTAGCGGAGGGATTTCTAGGAGCTTCTGAGGGGGTTATTGATAAGGTAGTTGATGGAGCCACGGTTATGAATTAACGGAAGAATATAAAAAGGAGAAGAAATGATACAAAAATTAATAGAATTACTAAAGCTAATTTCAGCTAAGATTGCAGGATTTTTAAATTGCGGAGTGGATAAGGTATATCACTATGCAGTATTAATTGGAATAATGCTAATAAACATTCTAGCATATCAGTTACCTATGATATGGCTTCTTGCAGTTGTAGGAGTAGAGATAGCAGTAACAAAAGAGTATGCGGATAGTAAGAATCCAGCTAATATCTTTAGCTGGAGGGATATATTTGCAGGAGTATTAGGTATTCTAACAGTAGTAGGAGGTTATTATTTATACATTTTAATATTTTAAATTATGAAATTTTCAATAGATTTAACTTGGTCAAAAATAATGGCGTTATTTATTTTAATAGCTGCATTTTGTTTAGATTTCTTTGTAATAAAAGCAGCAACCACAACCATGTTTGCTTTGCCTTTTTTAGTTTTCCTAATTACCGGGAAGCAATGGATTGATAAAAAATAATAATTATTTTTGGCAAAATGAATGATGAAACAAAGATTAAATTAGCTATTCAAACGCTTGAAGAGATATTCCACGCAAACAGATCGTCTTTCACATCTGCACAAACGGAACAAATAAGAGGGTTATGTGAATTTACTATTAAAGCATTGAAAGATGATAAATCAGGAAATTAAGAAATTCGCTTTACTTTTTGATGGTGTAAAAGAAACAGCGAATAATTCCGGCTGGGAAAAAGTTTATTTCCCTACTATTGGAATGTCTTTTACTCAACTATTAAAAACTGTTGGGTGGCACAAGTACGATGCTTGGTGTGCTTTAGCCGGTGAAGCTATTTGGAAACTTGGATATTCTCAGTATGATAGCACAATGATAAAAACATTGGATAATCTTTTTTCAGCTAGTGCCGTTCAAACGTGGCGTAATTTTCTAGCTTCTGATTTCGTTTGCAGCCAAACACCTGAAGTTGGGGCGTTGATTATTTGGCAAAACTATGCAAACGGAATAGCAAAACGTGATGGGCATTTAGGTATTGTATTAGATTTTTCAGAAACATTAGTAAAAACTGAAGAAGGAAATTCTGCAAATCAAATGAGAAAAAGATTATATAAATTTCCATTCATTAAAAAAGAGAACGGGCTTAATTTATTAGGTTTTGTTCATCCGAAATTATGAAAATAATAGCTCAGATATTAGCATTCTTTATTTTACTAGTTTTCGCCCTTTGGTTTTTTACCAATCAAAGCCGGATAAAACTAAAAGATAAACTTAAAACAGGAACAAAAGCTAACGATTCCCTTTTAATTGCGTCTACGGCTTTAAATGATAGCCTCACAGCGTTTAAAAATACAAAAACGACGATTGATACCATTGAGGTCGTTATACAAGGTGAAACGAAAAGGATTTACATTTACGATACTTTGTATCTTGAGCAAATTTTAGAAACGCAATCACAATCGGATAGTATTATTACGGATGAGCTTAAATTGAATTACACAGCCGACTATATCGGAGAACTTTACGGGATTGATTTAACGTGGGAGGTTTTACAGAAAGAAATCACAAATGATAATATTGTTTATATTCCCGAACCTTATCCAGTTGAAAAGATAGTGTATAAAGAATCAAGAAAGCTTTACATCGGAGGCGGCATTGCAACGTATAACGGCGTTAATCTATACATGGGAATTATTTATACAACAAAGAAAAGAACAGCATTTACATTTAATTATGGATTTGATAAAAGCTATCAGGCAGGAGCTTTTTATAAATTATTTTAATAAAAATTAAAATAATTTGTATCTTTGTCACGTTTGATTAACATAGATAGGGGGTATTCAGGGACGCCAGTTCTTTATCCTCTATCGCTTTTTTTAGATTAAATGTTAATAACATAATTGCTATTAACAAAAAATGACTATATTTGTTTTTTAATCAAACTTATGAAGCACTTATTTAATACTTATTTTTTAATTCTCGGAAAGAAGGACGCAGTAACGTTTCCCGCAGGAATGCGGCATTATATTCCAATAAACGAAGCGGAAGATTTGTATGAACCCTTTTCGGATTATAAACATTTGATAAATTTAAAAAAACAAAAAGGGTTTATAATTTTTATTTCAAAAGACCCACTTGATTTTGAACAAATTATATTCGATTTGATTCAGGATGAACATGGAATATCAAAATCTGATTTGTTAAAGAAAACTAGGGATGACAAATTTGTTCTGTTGCGGTACATCTATTTTTACCTACTCAAAAAAGAAAGTAAATTATCACTTACTTACATAGGATTAATATTAGGGAAAAAGCATACGACTGTCATGCACGGCCTCAAAGAGGTGACTAATGCCTTAAATGTTGGCAAAGGATGGAGAAATGAAATGATTACTAATATGATAAATAAATTGGATGATGAAAAACGGAGGCGCACAGCACAAAGGAGTATTTAACTGCAAAAAAGATGGGAGCTAAAAAAAATGATGTATTACGAACCTTGGACAGAGAAAGGGATGCAAGCTGCAATTAAGCGGCTGCATTTCTTAGCCAATATAACAAAACCATGTACGATCGAGGGTTATTCAAAAACCAGATCGAGCAAGCAAAACAGGGCTTTGCATAAGTTTTTTAAACAAGTATCTGATTTATTAAATAATGCAGGAGCTACAATGGAAGGTGTATCTGGGATGGAAATACCTTATACTGAAACAATAATAAAAGAAGTATGGTGGCGACCTATTCAACTATTAATGTTCGATATTAAATCAACTACTAAGATTAATACAAATCAAATAAATCAAATTTTTGATGTTATTTCTTTACAGCTTGAAACAAAAATAGGTGAACATGTAGAATTTCCAAGTATTGAAACTTTAATGAAAAAAGACTAGAAAATGAAGCGACACGTTAAAAATTACTTAGATAATTTCGGCCATTATGATTTTATACCCTGCGAAATTTGCAGTTTGAGAGCCGTTGAAATCCATCACGTAAAATACAAATCCAGAGGGGGATCGGATGAGTATAATAACCTTGTGGCATTATGCAGGGTATGCCACAACCTGGCACACGATGAGCTGATTAAAGAAATGGATTTTAAAAAGATAATCAATGCACGAAATTAAGATAAAACATTTATCAGTGAATGAAGCCTGGAAGGGGCGAAGATTCAAAACAACGGCATATCATCAATATGATATGTACCTAAGCTATCTTTTACCTTTTATTTTATTACCAGAAGGTAAATTAAAATTATCAGTTGTGTTCGGTGTTAGCAGTGCTGGATCCGATATTGACAATCCATTAAAACCATTTTTGGATATTCTAAGTAAAAAATACAAGTTCAATGATAATCGTATTTATGAATTGAATATCAAAAAAGAGGTAGTAAAAAAGAGAGAAGAGTTTATTAAGTTTAAAATTGAGAGTTATGATTATTAACAAATTGTCAGAAAATACCTACGAAATAGATGGTATAAGAATTACGTTAAGTGATTTAGGATTAACACCTTTGCAACGGACGTTGTTAACCAAGCAACAGATTAAAGCGTTCGAGAGCTTCGTAAGGTTGTCAAAATTATTTAAAATAAAATCAAGTTATTATTAAATAAATGTGCATTCAATGGATATAAGTTGTATATTAGCATCGGATTTAAAAGGTTATAAAAGAAGTGGTCCCCGGGAAGGCGGGGGCTTTTTTAGAACTAAAATGTTGCACATAGTAATATGAAAAAAATAAAAATAAGAAACGATCTAATGAGCAAGAGTGAATACTCTAAAAAATACGGACTTAATCGACCAAAAATTGATAAGATGATTAATGAAGGTGAATTGTCCGTGGAAGAAATATCAGGAATCCAATATATTAAACTGAATATTAATTAATTTTTTTATACAATAAGTTACAATTTGTAATATGAAAGAAACATTTTATTTTCAACACGATTACAGCGCAAGGAATGACGAGAAAATACTCGAACTAAGAGCAGAGTTTGGATGGGGAGGGTACGGTATTTATTGGGCTATTATCGAAACTATTGGAGAAAATTCTAAAGGTGGAATTAATAGGGTGGCTATGGGGGGGCTATCTATTGGCCTTAACTACCCTAAAGATAAGCTAATAATTTTCATTGATTATTGTATAGAAATAGGTTTGTTTTTAGAAGATGAAGGATTTATTCATTCAAAAAGATTTGATGACCATTTAGAATTTAGAAGTAAATTATCTGAGGCGGGGAAATTAGGAGCAAAAAGGAAATGGGATAAACACAAAAACGCTGGTAAACAAGCAGTTAGTAAATTAGAAGATGGCGAGGCTAATGGGGGGGCTATAACTACCCCAATGCAAAGGAAAGGAAAGGAAAGGAAAGGAGAAGAAAGTAAAGTAAAATATATATACACAAATTTTTACGATTCCGAAATTGAAAATTCAACAGGAGAAGAAGCAGGAGAATATAAAAAGTTTGTTCAATTCTTATATGGTGAAAATTCTATAAAAGAAAAATTATCAAAAGTTTTAAAAATGAAAAATCAGATTAGTTATGATAATTATTGTAATCTTGCTTTAAAATATAAAGCACAAATAGTTATCGATACAATTCTTTCAATAGAGAATCATAAAAATGATTATAAAAGTTTTGCAATAACACTAAGTAATTGGTTGAAAAGGAATAAAACTGATAATAATCAAATGAAATACACACCACCAACAAAATTAATAAATGGATAATAAACTACAATTGATTAATAGCGGAAAAATACCTCCTCAAGCACTAGATTTTGAAGAGGCAGTACTTGGCGCTATAATGCTTGAAAAAGATGCTCTATCAAAAGTTATCGATAGTATAAACCCAAATGCATTTTATAAGCAAGCCCATCAAAAGATTTTCATTGCAATTCAAAAGTTATTTTTTGAAAATAGTCCAATTGATATTTTAACCGTTTCAAATAAACTAAAAGATCAAGGTTTCCTTGAAGAAATTGGCGGGGCTTATTATATCACGACATTAACAAATAGAGTTTCATCAAGTGCAAATATTGAATTTCACGTTAAAATTATAATGCAGAAATTCATCAAGCGTGAATTGATTAGAGTTGGATCCGAAATAATAAAAGATTCTTATGAAGATGAAACAGATGAATTTGATTTACTTGATAAAGCCGGAAAAGAAATATTTGATATTAGTGATATTAATTTCAATGGTGATTACAAGGATATGGAAATGCTTGCTGAAGAGGCTGTAAATGAAATGGAAAAAGTACAAAATTCTGAAAGCGGAATAGGTGGTATTCCTTCTGGATTTACTGACTTGGATAAATTTACTTCTGGATGGCAAAATTCTGATTTAATAGTTTTGGCAGCTCGTCCCGGAATGGGTAAAACGGCACTTGCATTACAACTTGCAAGAAATGCTGCAAAAGAAGGATTTCCATCTGCAATATTTTCACTGGAAATGTCAGATGTTCAATTAATGAAAAGGCTAATAAGTTCCGAAAGTGAAATTTATTCAGATATAATAAAAAGAGGAACATTAACGGAATATGATTGGGATAAAATTAATAAATCAGTTACCGACTTAATTAAAAATGATATTTTCATTGATGATACACCTTCGCTTTCAGTGTTTGAATTACGTGCTAAATGTCGAAGATTAAAGGATCAGAAAGATATAAAATTAATTGTGATAGATTACATCCAGTTAATGACTATAAAGGATAATAAAGGGAATAGAGAGCAGGAAATTAGTACTATTTCAAGATCGTTAAAAGCAATAGCAAAAGAACTTAATATTCCTGTAATTGTTTTATCACAGCTTAATAGATCAGTTGAGACAAGAGGCGGATCAAAGCGGCCAATGCTTTCAGATTTACGAGAATCAGGAGCTATAGAACAAGATGCTGATATGGTTGCTTTTATCTATCGTCCTGAATATTATGGAATAGATGCAGGTGATAATGGAGAAGATTTAAGAGGCGTTGCAGAATTTATTATATCAAAACATCGACAAGGTTCTTTAGGAACTATTTTATTACAATTTCAAGGTCAATTTACAAAATTTAAAAGTATAAATAAATTTGAAGAAAATCCTTACTAATGAAAAAATTATACACATATATTTGTAATGCGTGTGGAGAAACCAATTTAGATCGCATCGATAAAGAAATAGAAGTTAAATGTCCTGATTGCGGGGCCATTAATAAAATTGTTAAATAAATGTTAAAATTTTGTCTATTTAAATGATAAGATGTATCTTTAATTATTATTAATCAAACAATCAAAAAAAATGGGAAATTTCGAACAAGACAATCAGCTGGATGCACCTTGCAACCAGCCGTTAAGTAAAGAATGTGAATATTGCAATGGTGAAGGAGAATATTACGTTTCCTGCTGTGGCGATGAAATTGATGCAGATACAGCTATCTGCCCCTCTTGTGGCGAGCCGTCAGGAGGCGAACCAGAAACTTGCGAATATTGTAATGGAACCGGGTTTGAAGGAGGTGAGTTATGACACAAGAACAGAAAGGGAACAAGATGACTATTAACGCACGAATGAGAAAATATTACCCGCGAATTTGGGCGTTGCATTATAATTATATTGTTAAACCTTTAGGTAAATGGCGCGAAAATGACACTATAAACTACAATCAATATGAGGAGATGCTGAGCCGATTAAACAATTTACTGATCAAAAATTTAGGATTATGAAAACAGAAATAGTAGTATTACCGGAAGATGTAGCTCGAATAGCTGAAAACGTTTCAGTTGAAAAACGAAATGAAGTGCAAAATGTTTTGAACCACGTATTTAACGGCGTGGCAAAAATGAGAGAGCAGCTCGATTCGATTACAGTTATTGATGAAAACGACAAGGTTAATATGAAGTTGTCTAACACTATCAGACTTGGAGTTCGTCAAGTTAGATTGGATTCTGAAAGGACTTTTGATGGGAAAAGATCAGAAGTTCAGCAGCAAATGTTAAGTTATAAGACAGAAGATTCTTTGTGGCTTAAAGCAAAACAAACGATGCAAATTTTGACAAAAGAAATTGAAGAAAATGCTCGATGGAAAGAAGGAACTAAACAAAGATTTGATGATGAAAAAAAAGAACTCAAAACTCAGAATCGAATTACGGAAGTTGTAAAATACAATTCTGAAATATCACGTTTTGAATTTGAAAATATGAGTGATGAAATGTTCAATGTATTTTTATCTGGACTTGAAAAATCATATACGGATCGAATTGAAGCAGAAGCGAAAATTGAACGTTTAAGATTAGCCGCTGTTGAAGCTGAAAAAGCTGAAAAAGCTGAAAAAGCTGAAAAAGCTGAACAAAAACGTATCAAAGAAGAAAATGAAAGGCTAAAATTAGCTGCTGAAGAAACCGAAAGACTAGCTGCAATTGAGGCAGAGAAAAGGATACAAGCAGAAAAAGAACGTTTAGTAAAAGAAGCTGCCGAACTTAAAATCAGACAAGAAAAAGAGCAAAAAGAACGTGAATCCCACGAAAAGGCCTTACAGATTGAGAAAATGAAAGCTGCTAAAATAGCTGCCGAATTAGCTGTTAAAGTTGCTGCCGAAATAAAGGATGAAAAAGAACATTTAGAAGCTGTTGAACGTGAAGCAAGCAAAGGTGATTCTGTCAAGGTTACAGACTTAATTAACGACCTTACATTGCTAAAATCAAAATACACTTTCAAATCTGAAAAGAACAAAAAAATGTATTATCAGGTCGGTGAATTATTAAGCAAAGTAATTAATCATATACAATAATGTTTAATTTTGAAAAAGAAGCAATTGAAGGAAAGTTTAGTCATGTAAAAATCAATCACGGCGAAAGTGATAATATGATTAAACACGGGAACCTCATCCGTATTGGGAAGGAAACAAACTGCAACTATTATATTTGTCATTTTGAATATGGTAATGAATTTGTCCAGAAGTCAAGCTTCGCAAGAATAGTTGAAGAATTTGTAAAGAAGCATAATACGTTTTGATACGGAATTAATTTATGAAATACAATTTAAAATATAAACAATGAGTGGATTCACAAAAATAAATGAAGGTACAGTTGAGATAGAACACTTATCTACTGCAAGTGTGATTAAAGTAACGTTTACACACCAAGACCAAAAAAACCAACAAGGAGATATGGAAATGATTGTAACTGAACAGTGGTTTGATTACGCTCAATTCTCTGACCTAAAGAAAGCTGTTAACCTTACGGATAATTGGCTCTAACGTTGAGAATATGGTTTTGTGGCTTTTCGCCATAAACTATATTTAAGATAATAGCGATGGCAAATAAAAAAGATAGAGAGATAATTTTTAACAAATACGATGGGCGTTGTTCTTATTGTGGTACTAAACTTCAGAAGGGATGGCACGTAGACGAATTACTCCCTATTATCAGAGAAAAGCATCATAAAAGGGATGCTGATGGCACACCAATTAAAGACAAAAATAACAACTACGTTTTCAATATTGTAATTAAATATCCAGAAAGATTAAATATAGATAACCAAATGCCATCCTGTTCGAGCTGTAATATCAATAAGCACTCTATGAGCCTAGAGGAGTTTAGAAGCTTGATTGAGGGCTTTATGAAACACTTAAATAAGATAAATACGCAGTATAAGATTGCTAAACGATATGGGTTAGTAACGGAAGATATAAAGCCCGTTGTATTTTATTTTGAGAGGGAGGCTTTAAATGCTATGGAAGAACATTAAGGCTGTTATATGACACGATGTTGTGTGAGCGTTTAGCGACAGTTGCCGCCTGTGTATTCTTTTACGAAATCTAGTACGCAAATTAAGGCGGCAATTGCACACAACGGACGGCAATATGGGGCGTTTTTTCTATGCCCTATATTGTGTGTTATGTACTGGCACGGTAAAATAAGTAAAGATTTATTTGTGTATATCATATGTTTAGTGTATATTTGCAATATGTTCTTTGAGGAAATGAAGCGAGATAAATAGGAAAACAAGACGCACACCATAGCGATGGGAGTTCTAAAAATAAGATGCTATATAAAGAATGCTTATTAAAACATAATAGTTTTGCAACTAAGAATTAAGCAGACTTAGTTATTTAAGGAAACGATGGGATTATGCTCTGTGAGTAGAATATATACCGAAGCGAGGCAAGTGGTTGTATTAGTAACAAAAGAGTTAGCTCTTTGATACAAAATCGTATGTTAGTATTCAGACCGTGCTTGACACAACATTTATAGTGTGGAAACTCAAAGAACTTTTTTTTTATAAAATAAACAAATTATGGCAAGAAAAAACATAGACCTTTCAGATAAGGGAAAAGAAAAACTTAGCATACAGGCTATTAAAAAAGGAACTAATCTTAAAAACTATATTGAGTGGTTCTTGGATAAATTAGCAAACGGAAAAGTTGAAATAAAAGACTGATGTAGTGTTGTTGCTAACGGTTTTAATGCTTTTTATTTATTGTTAGCATTTCGTTTTGAGCGTTGGCAGTACAAAAATTATAAATATGAAAATGGAATTAATTACAGTAGAACAACAAGCAGAGCACCTTAAAAAGCATTTGCCTAAAAGTTGGAAAAGATTTGTAAACTATAGATTGATTGAACATAAAGATAATAAGGTTACAGAACCTTTTAAATGCTTTGATGTGCGATATTGGAACGATGTTTATAGTGTGTTGGCAAATGAACGCTAACGAATGGCGCTATGTTTTCGTTGTTTTTCACAATGAAATATAGCGTGTGTTAGCCATCTGGTGCGGATTTTAGCACGAAAGTTTAAATAAAAAAATAATGGAAGCAAAAAATTTAAGAATAGGCAATCTTCTTAATAGAAGAAATAGATTTGGAGAAATTGAACAAATTGAAATATGTGGTATAAGCGCAAGGCAAAATGTATATGATGAAGATGATTCTGCATTTGGTTGTGATGAGTTGATTCCCATCAAACTTACAAAAGAATTAGTGATTAATTTAGGATTTAGATGGTCAACTCAATTTAATTGGTTTGAATTTAAACAACCATATTTATTGCTAAAAAAAGATTTTAGCTTAACAGAAGATCCTTACGGAATTAGAATAACACTTGAATATGTACATGAATTACAGAATTTCTTTTTTGCGTTAACAGGGATTGAACTTGAATTGAAAAACGAAACTAGCACTTGTGGCTAACGGAAATGCATATGTGTTCGGTTGCGTTAAAATACACGAATAATTGATTAATTAAATACCTTTGTAAGATGATACATAATAATAAAATAGCACACACCGCAACTGACATATATGCGGTGTTGTACACAGTAGCTACACTAATATTGATACGAGGGAGAACCCTTTTTTATTTGTTTTTTTTGGGGGGGCTTTTTTTATGATTGATTTATTTGGTAATAAAATTCAAGAACCAATTAAAAAACTAAAAGATTGGTTTGTTGTACCTCCTTTTTCTATTCTTAATTCGGCAGGAAAAGACTGGCAGAAAAAGAAAAAAATCTGGATGATTAAAATTAATGACAAAGCACAATCAAGAAATAATAAACTTAGGTGTACTGTTAGTGATGAATATACAGGGAGTATTGAATTTATGGCTATAAAAGGAAACACAACCAGTGTATTAGACCCCGTATTGTGTGAGGTATTGCTGAGTTGGTTTACAGAAAAAGAACATATATGTTTTGACCCTTTTGC
>Ga0222694_1000322_pt1 | contig 11522 bp, 20 predicted proteins | sample AntAcemetage1333_FD_181145 | JGI IMG/M metagenome (GOLD analysis project Ga0222694, IMG submission 181145) | Saline water microbial communities from Ace Lake, Antarctica - #1333 | ecosystem: Environmental > Aquatic > Non-marine Saline and Alkaline > Saline | place: Antarctica: Ace Lake...
CCATTAAATGTGATTATAATAGACGGTGTCAGTAGCAACTAGCAGTCTTACCAAGTAGAACTGCAAAGGCGAAGAACACTAGATAGAATAAACAGCCTAGATTTATAAATTAAATAAAAATAAAATGACTAAAAAAGAATTAGAAATTATAAATGAAGAATATAAATATGCCTATGATGAGTTTGAAAAATATCAAGAATATTATAATGAAAATGATATTGAAGAAACAGAACCTTATGGAAGTTTTGAATACGGTTATTTGAGAGGTATAGAGTGTTTAGCTTCTTCACTAGACTTAAAATGTGATACACAAAAACATATAATATCAATTAAATAAAAATATATGGAACAAGTAGATGATTTTGAAAAACAAGTATTAGAAAACGAACAAGCAAAAGATGAAATGAACGAAAGCATTAAGAAATATTTTAATGTAGATAAATATAGTTTATTAAGCGAAAAAATAGAGGCTATTATAAGCGAGAAAAGCGTAGAATACATTTATCCTATGGTAGATGAGGATTTAATTGATGAAGAACTTGAAAGATTAACTATAATAGAATTGAATGCAGAGGCAGAAAGCGAAGAAGATGATTTAGAAAATTAAATAAAAACTATGATTAAAAAACAAATAAGAATAGAAATAGAATATAATAGAATATTGATGGACGAATTAAGTCAATTTGTAGCAGGTTGTGATTTAGATATAAAAAAAATAAGCTCTCCAACTATGGTTATGAATTTTATTACATCTGCTAAACTTGATAAAGCTTTTAAGCAAAATATAACAACACAAATAAAAGAACATTTTAAAAACGAGTTTGTGATTTATGATATTAAAATTTTTGACGAAGGGATACCACAAAAAGATATAGAAATAAAATAAGTGAATAAAAAGTGCATAACTTTCTATTCTAGTATGTCGGCATAAATGATATAATTAAATCAAGCAATAGGTTGCGAAATGAAATAGCATTAAATAGTGAGATATCTTGAAGTTGTTAGAAGTTAGGTTTTCGTTGTTGTTATTCCTACACTATAAACACTAAAAAATATTATAGGTATTACATACCATTTTTCCTATAATATAAGGAAATTCACTAGCCTATAATTTAGTAAAATTAGACACAAGGGGGCAATGACCATATATTATATATCTAGTGTTTTAATATATGGTTAGGACTTTATAGCAATATAACCTAGATACACCAAATATATTAAAACACTACAAAATCTATCATAATTTGAACCTTTTTATTTCATAATTATTATAACAAAAGTTAGTTGATTATATATTTAGTTGTTTATAAATATTTTTTTAAAAGACTTTATAATATCTTTGGCTAATTGTCCTCTTATGTTTGATTTTATACACGAAAAAATGCTAGTAGAAATAAACAAAATTAGTGAATTAGGAGATATAGCATATTCTACTGTTTGTAATAGGGTTTGTTTTTATAGTATTCCAATAGTAAAAATGGAAAGTATAAATTCTAGGGGTAAAACTTATAGTAGAAAAAACATAGAGGAAAGATATATCAAATATGTTCTTAATGATTTTTCAGGAAAAAAACTAAAAGATATTGTCTGGGCTTGGATTAGAAAAAGAATATTTGATAGAGATTTACTAATGGCTCTTGATGAAGAATTATCTACAATGAGAAAAAACGAGTTAATGAGATTATGTATTAAAAAAAAAATAATATGAAAATTTCGCTAATAATATCACTTATGTTCCTAACAATTGGACTTGGATTTAATATAAAATTTTATGAAGTTATTGGTTATTTAATGTTATTGGGTTTTTTTATAGTATTTTTATTAGATAAACAAATAATTTAATAAAATATGGTATTAGAAGACGGAAAAGTAATGATAAATGGGGTTGTTTATAGTGATGCTTTATTAAAGCATAAAGAAAATAACCTTTATAATAAAAGTAATAAATTCTTAAAAGAACACTTGGAAGAAACTATTAACGAAGAATATATTAAAAAGACAAGTAATTGGAAACCTAAAATACATAATCCAGAAGATATAAGGATTTCTGAAGTTATAAAGAAAATAAATAAACAAGATAAATGTAAAGATAGTAAAAAAACTAGAGAGAAAATTATAGAACTTAAAAAAACAGCTATATGGTTGTTAAAAAATAAATAAATTAACTAAAAATGTATGAAAAAAACTAGATATAGAAAAACATTCAAAGTAGAGATGCGAACTACTTGTAAAATGTGTGGTAAAGAGCTCCCAAATGCTAAATTTAGGACTTTTTGTAGTAAAGAGTGTAGGAATAGGTCTTACAATATAAAACAGGCTGAAAGTGGATATTCTACTGATTGGGCAAAAGCAAAAAGAGATAAGATTGCAAGTGTTCCTGATGAGAATAAATGTCAATGTTTGATTTGTGGTAAATGGTATGTTCAAGTTGGTTCCCACGTTAAGCAAGTTCACGGAATGACTGCAAGAGAGTATAGAGAATATTTCGATTTAGAAGTAAAAAGAGGCACAACTCCTAAATGGTTTAGAAAAATGAAAGGAGACCAAGCTTTAAAAAATGGAACTTATAAGAACTTAGATATTGGAGCTAAATACAGATTTAAAAAAGGACAGAAAGGTGTTGGAAAGTATGAGCGTTCCCCTATTACATTAGAAAGATTGAGCAAATTGTATAAATTAAAGAAGAGTTAAACACAGTTTATACACTGTTGCATTATGTCGGATTGATAGTATAATTAAGAAGTCGAAATTTTATCTAATTTATTTAGATAACCTAACTAAAAAATGATAGTAATCTATCAAATTTAATAAATAACCATAAAAATATGGGATTAGAACAAAGAACAAGTGGAAAATATATTACAATTCTAGGTGGCAAATTTTGCCAAAGAGTTCAAGAAGGAACTCCAGGAGCAACTACAAGAACTAATAAAAAAGGAAATGTAGTATTTGAGAAATATTATGACAGCTTCACGGGGAAGTTAATTGGTATTAAAACTCAAGATGGAAATTACGGAAAGACTTGGAACTTTATGTTTAAGGATAGAGAAGATGTATATACACTTCAACTTTCTTATTCAAATAGTTTCTCAACAGCTTTCTTAAAGATTTTACCTAATATAGATTTGACAAAAGAGATGAAAGTATCTCCAAGTTCTAAAGAAGTTGAAGGTAAAACAAAAAATTCATTGTTCGTTGAACAAGAAGGAAAGGTATTGAAACACGCATACACAAGAGAAAATCCTAATGGACTTCCTGATATGGAACAAACTAAAGTAAAGGGTGTAATGGTGTGGGACGATACTAAGAGACTAGAATTTTTAAAAGAAATGGTAAATACTACTATTCTAACTAAACTAGAACTAATAGATGGAACAGAAGAACTCCCAGATGTTAATCCTAACTACGGTGAAGATGAAGTTGAAGAAAAAAATTTAGATGAAGTGCCCTTTTAGATAGACAATTAAATCTCCTTCAATAAATGTAGAATTTATAAAAATATCGAAGGAGAGTAGGTAATAAACAGTCATAAGTATAAATGAGAAAGGTTTCTACATTCCTATCTCGAATATACCACTAGGCTGTTTTTTACTTACTCCCTTTCGATATTCTAATTGAAAAAATGTATGAGTGAAAACTTCTTAACATATTTCCCTGGACACGTGTTTAGGTATATAGACTCAACTGGTAGTGGAAGAGTAGCTAAACCTTGTAAAGAAATAAATGATAACTTAAACCTTCAAGGGTATGAGAGTTATTTCACTGTTAATGGTTTTTCAGACTCACTATCTGCTACTAAAATGCAATGCACTAGCCTTAACTCCTTCTTCGTAGATATAGATGAGAGAAAAGATTTAGATGAATTGGAAAAGATTAAAGATAGATTTAATCCTAGTTTTATAAATGAAACGAAAAGAGGTTATCATATTTATTGGTTATTAGATGAACCTATATACAAGAAAGATTGTACAGAAGAAGAGTGGGAAATCCATATTGCTAGGTGGGAAAAAATTCAACAAGCAATAGTTATAGAGTTTAATGCAGACCCAGTTGTTAAAGATGTACCAAGAATTTTAAGAGTTCCTGAAACTTTTTATTGGAAAAAGACAGGTAATCAATGGAAAAAAGGAACTGACGGAGTGTTTGTTATAAAAACTATATACGAGAATGCAACTTCTAATTATTCTATGAGTGAAGTTGAAGATATACTTGCAATAACTGAAGGAGCTTTAATTTTTGGAGAGTTAGTTCCTAATGCTTTTAATTCTAAACCTACAAAAGAAAAAACTCTCCAGTTCTTTAATAAGTTGAACGAAGAATTTCCAATTAAAGAGAGAGATAGTTTCAAGAGTTTAATAAGTAATGACCCTGATACTTTAGTTCCTTCTGTTGGTAGAAATAATACTTTACACATTACAGCTTGTTTGATGAGGCAAGGTGGTTATACTTTAGAAGAGGCTCTAAAACAAGTCGATTCAACTGGTTGGCACGAAATGGAAAATGAGCCAGGTGGAAGGCAAGAAATAGAAAATACTATAAGGAGTGCATACTCTGGAAACTACACTTACTCTGATAGAAATGAAGTGATAGTTCATAATATGACTTCAGTTGAAAAATCTAAAATGTTGGACGCAGTTAATAAAGTCAGTATTGTTTGTAAGAAAGAAGATAAACTTCGTTTTGATAATTATGAATATGAATTTTTAGAAGACCATCCATTTCTTAAAAAGCGTGGTGATAAATTTATGTTTAATTATGAAAACGGTGTATATCGAATGCTACTAGATGAAGAAGTTGTATCTATGATGATTAACTCTTTTCACGAAGATATGCTAAGAGGTTTTAAAACTCCAAGAAATGCTAATGATAAAATAGTTTGCCTAAGAGCTATTATTCCTGAACTAGAAATAACAGATGATAAAGGGTATATAGCAAATGTTAAAAACGGATTATTAAATATTTATACTAAAGAATTGAAACCTCATACTCCTGAATTCGTGTCTTTAATACAATATCCAGTAAATTATATCCCTGGATTTAAGTGTCCTAACTGGGATAAATGTATAAAAGATTGGATGAAAGGACCTGAGAATATTAAAAAAACTAGACTACTACAACAGTTCTGTGGGTATTGTTTATCATCTTCAATGAACTACGACAAATCATTGTTTATGGTAGGTGATGGTGGAAATGGTAAATCTACTTTTGTAGATACTATTGCAATGGTTCTAGGTAAAGATGCTACTTCACATATTGACCTTGAAGGATTGTATGGAGAGTTCGGACTAGCTGGACTTATAGGCAAAAGACTAAATGTTATTGAAGAAGTTCAAGGGAACTATTATCAAAGTAATAAATTAAAGAAACTAATTTCAGGTGAAGAAGTTACGATTAACATTAAATACAAATCACAATTTACTTTCAGACCACAAGCTAAGTTTGTTTTTTCAGTTAATATGCTCCCTAGAGTTGATGATACTTCAAATGCAACTGAGAGAAGAATATTATGCCTTCAGTTTCTAAATAATTATAGAGAAAATCCTAACTACGAATTGCGTTCTAATGCAGGACTACTTTCTAAAGAGTTATCTGGAGTTCTAAACTGGATGATTGAAGGTGCAATTGACCTAGAAAATAATAAAGGTTTCAGTATAACTAAAGAGCAAGAAGAAATGTTAAATGAGTACAGAGAAGAAAATTCTTCAGTAGATGGGTTCTTAGCTGATTGTGTAATGGAAAGTGAATTTGAGTTTATCTATGTTCCTGATTTATACACTGAATACAAGGCTTGGAGTGCAACAGATGGAGGTAGAAAAAGTAAATCTAATATTACTTTTACAAAAGAAGTTTTAGCTTATATTAAAAGAATAAAAAAATATACTTACGAAAAAAGAGACAACGGGCATAATGAGGCTAAATTTGTAGGTATGACTTTCACACCAGAATGGCTTAAAAGAAGAAATCGTTCTGGACTAAATAATAATTACTAAAAATGATACCACCACTATACGACCATCAGAAAAAAATAATCAAGGCTGATAAACACAGATGTGGGTTGTTTTTAGGTACGGGTGCGAGCAAGACTAGAACTGCTTTAGAGCTTGCAGAAGGTAAAACTTTAGTTATTTGTCCTAAACAACAGAGAGATGACCAGACTTGGGAAAGAGAAAATGAAAAGTGGGGTACTAAAGTTGATTTGAAAGTTATCAGTAAAGAAGATTTAAGAAAAACTTGGGAAGAATTACCTTCTTGTACGACACTAATAATTGATGAAGTTCATACAGTATTAGGTGTACAACCTATGTTTAGATATAAGAAAGGTTTCCAATATCCTAGAACTTCTCAACTTTTTGCAGCGGTGAAGGGATATGTAGATAAATATAATCCTAAAAGAATGTATTTCCTTTCTGCTACTCCAGTTCCTAAACCTATGGCTATGTGGGGAATTGGTATTTTATTCGGACAGAAGTGGGATTTCGCAGCTTTCAGACAGGTTTATTACAATGAAGTTAGAATAGGTGGACTTCGTAGAGTATGGATGCCAAAGAAAGATGAGGCTACAAGACAAAGACTCGCAAATCTAATTAAGAGGTTTGGGTATACGGGAAGTTTAAATGATTTTTTCGATGTTCCAGCTCAAACTCATAAAGTCGTTTTAATTGACCTTACAGAGAAACAAAGAGAGGCACTACAAACTATGACCCTTCTTGAAGCAGACCCTCTTGTGCGACGAGCTAGGCTACGTACAATTGAAAATGGAGTTCTTTACGCACAAAGGATTGATGAGTTAGATGGAATAATAGACCAAATGATTAAACAGACCATAATTTATAAATCACGAAAGATAGATTATATCCTAGAAAGAGCTCAGGAGTTTCCTAAAATGTTAATATTTGCAAACTACACAGCTCAGATTGAAGAAATTGCTAAAGCCTTAAGGAAAGAAAATTACAAAGTTTCAATTCTAAATGGAGCTACAAAAGATAGGAGTTTTATTCGAACTGTAAATGATAGTCCAGAACCTCACATTATAGTTGCTCAATGTTCTATATCTTCTGGATACGAACTTCCAACTTTCCCTTGTGTAATCTATGCCAGTAAGTCTTTTAGGTACGTGGACTATGAGCAATCACTTGGAAGAGTTCTAAGAGCAAATCACCTAAAGAAAAATTTGTATATACATCTTATAGTTGATGGCTGTGACAAAGACTGCCACGATGCAATAATGAGCGGAGTGGATTTCCAAGAAAAACTAACTTTAAATATCTAAATAGTTTTCCACAGTTGACATATTATGTCGACATATGATAATATAAATATATGAAAAAAGAGGCTAAATGGAATACAATTTTAAATCAATATCTACGAGAGAAAAAAATGTATTGCTTTTACGAATTGAAACAAACTGAAACAAAAAGTTTCGCTTTCGGTAAGATTGAAAAAGTCCAATGGGACGGTCTTCAGTCAATGGAGGCAAATGGACTCGTTTGGAAGTTATCAGATGAAATAAGTAGACCAAAACCTTGTGATGGATTCAGTTTACCCCCATTACCTTCTTACCTTATAATAAAATTTCCTGCTAAATTTATTTTTATAAGATTTGAGAAAATAGTTGAACTAAGAGATGAAGGGGTAATTTCAATAAATAGGTCGAAAGCAGAAGAAATAGCAGATAGAATAATTTTAACATAAACTATTATGGAAATAGTAACAGAAAAAAGAGAAGTTTTTGCTAGATTAAGTAGCAGAATTAGGAAAGACCAACAAACTCATATCAAGTCAATTGCTAAAAAGTTTAAAATTTCTGAAGGAGAAGTTCTAAGAGCTTTAATTGATAAAGATATGGAAATTAATAGGTTAGATTTTTAACAAATTAAAATAAAACATATGACACAAGACACAGCTATACAAACTTTACTTGAGGAAGAATTAGATTCTATTTTCGATTTAATAAATAGTTTAGAATCTAGATTAACTCCAATTATGAATAATAATAATCTTGAGGTAGAGTCAGTAGATTCTATGTCTCATAGTCCTATACGATTAAAAACAAAAGATATTACACATAGGTTAGAAACATTATTAACTAAAATTGATATTTAATTATAAATTAATCAACAACCATATGACAAGTACAGTAAGAGAAATGACAAAGTATGAAGAATACGCAATGTTAGATTCACAAATAAAAGCCTTATCCCTTCAAAAAGAAGAATTGAGAACTAATATTCTTGATATATTAAGGTTGAATAATGAAAAATCTATGGAAACTCCAGTTGGTAAGTTTGGTGTTACACTTTTAAAGACTTGGACTTATACAGGTAAAGTTTCAGAACTAGAAGGAGCTTTCAAAGCTCAAAAAGCTATGGAGCAATCTACTGGTGACGCTACTTATGAAGAAAAACCTTCATTAAAATTCACTTCTATTAAATTTTAAATAATATATGGAAAAAGAAATAATTTATGTATGCTATGAGTGGCAGAAAAAAAAATTAAGAAAATTTATTGGTTTAAAATATGGAAAGTATGAAAATCTTCCAGAAAGTATAAAAAATAAATTTGATAATATAGATTATTTAACTAACTCATTTAACCGCAAATAAAATGGAAAAAGAAATAAAGACCACGAAACCTGTGGCAAGAAAAAGAGCTCCTGCTAAAAAGAGAGCTCCAGCATCTAAAGTTGAAATGATTAGTTATTCTATAAAAATGACTATTCCTACTGTTGCTTATGGAAATGTTCAACCTGAAATAGTTGTTAGAGCAGGGACTCCAGAAGAGGCTCACGACTTTATAGTTCCTCACTTAAATAAATTATGGAAGGAATACTATTTAGTTGATGGTAAAAGACCAGTTAAAGTTGAACCTAAAGTTGAAGTAAAAGCTCAAGCTCCTAAAGTTGAAGTAAAAGCTCAAGCTCCTAAAGTTGAACCTCCAAAAGTTGAAGTTTCAAAACCTGCAAGTTCTCCTTTTAGTAGTGTAGCTCTAGTTAAAGCTACTCAAGCTATCAATTCTTGTAGGAGTTTAGAAGCTCTTGAACTTATTAGAAATCAGGTAAATATTTCAGTAAAGTTAACTGAAGAAGATAAACTTTCTTTACAACCTTTACTTGCTCAAAAGGAAAAAGAGTTAAATATAGAAAAAATAAATGGAAAATAAAATATTACTACCAAAAACATATTTATCTTGGTCTGCTATGTCTTGTTGGGAATCTAGTCCAGCAAGATTTAGGAGAGAATATTTCGAGTGTGGTCATAAATTAGATACTCGTTATCTTAGGTTTGGTAAGGGAATTGCAGAGATGATAGAGAATGGAACTTATAAGGAATTGCTACCTGAGTTAATTGTATATCCTGAAAATGAATTCGAAATAAAAACAAAAGTTCTTGGTATTCCTATTTTATCTTATTTAGATGACTATGACCCAGAAACTAATCTATTTAGAGAGAAAAAGACTGGTAAAATCCCTTGGACTCAGGCTAAAGTTATTAAACACGGTCAATTGATATTCTATGCTACTGCTCTAAAACATAGTAATGGTAATATGCCAGAATACTGTGACTTAGATTGGATTGAAACTAAAGATGGTGTGATAGAAGTTGATGACTTCTGGAGAGAAAATGAAAGAACAGTTCAAGTGACTGGTAGAATACAAAGTTTTCACAGAGAGTTCGATGAAAGAGAAATAGAGAAGATGGAAGAACGTATTGTGAAAGCAGCAAATGAAATTAGTGAAGCTTATAAATTATTTTTAAAAGAAATCTAATGGAAATTAAAAAGAATATGGTATTCGAATATGTAAATACATTTTATGTAAAATATTTTATACCTAAAAAAGCAACAAATAAGGTTTGGTATGGAGTAAATTTAGATGAGGATTTTAATATATTAGAAATGGTCGCTTGGTCTGAAACCGCTTTAAATAATGATACAAATAAATTTAAACTAGCAGAAAAGACTTTAGATACTATTTATATAGGAAACGTCATTAAAAGTGGTAATACTTATACTAAAGTAGTAGGAAGAAGTGCTAATATAATAAATATAACTAATAGTTATGGACAGTTAAAAGATTGTCAAAAAAGGGATGAATGTTATGGAACATATACTATACAAGAATTAAAAAATAATGATTGGAAAGTCTATCAAGAAGAAAAAGAAATAGAAGAACTTACATTAGAAAAGGTCTGTGAGGAATTAGGTAGAACTATAAAAATAATTAAATAAATAAATAACCAATATGACAAAAGAAGAAGTACAACAAAAAACAAATGAGAAGGTAGAAGCTATTCAAACTTTATGTAATCAATTACAAGTTTCTCTTACAGCTGAACAAATTATAGCTGAAGGAGGTATAATTAAAAATGCTATTTATTATACAGATATGCAAAAATATGAGATGGATGAAATGCCATTACCTGAGATTAAGAAATTTAAAAGAAACAAAAATGATAATACCACTCCACACAAATAATACTTTAAAGATTGCATTTGAGTTCGGAGTAGTTCTAGCTTCTGTTTCAAACGAATTAAAAATTGAATTAACTCCAGAGATTTCAGAAGAAGTAGAAAGAATATTACTAAGAGAACTGAAATTGTACGGAACTAGAAAAACAGCATTGAACTTTGTCCCACTGGTAATGTCAATCTTAGCACCCAAAAAGACACCTAAATAAGGTGCCTTTTTTTGTTATCTAAGATTTTTAAATCTACTATTACCACTACTGTAATTCTTTGGCTCATCTTTTTTATCATAATATTCTGTAGTTTCTGGAAAACTATATTTACCGAAGAATAAAGCTTTAGTTAAATTACTTGGATTTTTTTCTATCTTATATTTAAATTGACCTGAATCTGTACGTGCTACTCCTTCAGAATATTCTAATAAACCTCCTATACTTTTTTCAATTTGACCTCCACCATAAGGGAATATCAATTTATATAAAGGATTCTTTAAAGCTTTTGCAGATAAAATTCCAACACCAAAACGTGTTGGGTCACCTTTACCAAAAAGCTCACTTCTTGTAGGTAATTCAAGTCCGAAAATAGAATTTCCATATTCAGGATACATATTAACAGCAATACTTTGTGCAAATGGTACATTAGATATTACCTCACCAGCCAATCTTCCACCTGCTTTTATTACCCCATCTTTATCTGGTGAAGCTAGGATTTCTTTTATTCCATCTTGGATTGCTTCTATCATATCTAGAAGTGGTCTGTTACCATTTATATCTTCCATTATATTATTTAGAAGATGAAGTAATATGTGCAACATCAATAGCTTTTCTACCTTCTGATAAGCTTTATTATTTTTATCTCTTATTATATCTTCCTGAACAAACCATATATTTGTCATTTCGTAAGTAAATGGAGCTAGAAGTTGAAATACTTGTGAATTTTGTATTGTTGGTTTTTCTCCTACTCCACGACCAGCAACTAAACTTCTTGTATTATCACGAGCATATTTAGCAGGGTTTGCTTCTCCTCGTGATAAGGCTTTTTGATATTGACCATTATAT
>Ga0222694_1000324_pt1 | contig 11487 bp, 4 predicted proteins | sample AntAcemetage1333_FD_181145 | JGI IMG/M metagenome (GOLD analysis project Ga0222694, IMG submission 181145) | Saline water microbial communities from Ace Lake, Antarctica - #1333 | ecosystem: Environmental > Aquatic > Non-marine Saline and Alkaline > Saline | place: Antarctica: Ace Lake...
CGCCCCCTTGTTGATACGAGCAAACATACCCGGCAAGGCTCCCGGCTTGCTCAAATTCTCGCATAAATCGGGGATGGGTATAAAAATCGTTTCTGACATGAGTGACACCTACGCCATTCTCCCCGTAGACCCGGGCATATGATGCGCCTAAAAGAGCAGATGTATATGCCCAGCTTTGGGCATTGGTATTGATCATATCCTTGAAAGTATCCCGTAAATCTTGGACTATGGGATCTTCGGAATCGGTTGTACTTTCAATAGACATGACCTCGTTGGTATCGTTGCTTGCGCTTAATGCGCTGGAAATGTGCATTTTAAGGGCGCTATCAATGGTCGGATCTTCGGCCATGGCTTCCAAAAAAGGATATTTTGCAAGTCTTTCGATCGGCAACTGATGAATAAGTTTTTCATCATCTGATGATGCGGAAAAAACCCTGGCCACGGGGTCCATGGCATCCCCACCCACAAAGCCATCAAAATACCCGGCTGCGGTCGCTGGTAAGTCTACGCTCCGCTCTTCAAAAGGAGTTACACCCTTTCTCCCCGGGAATAGGATTTCAAGAGCCTTCTCAAAGCCACCACCCCCACCATCCTTGAATTTTTTTAATTTCGCCAAAATAACCCCTTAAATCATAACTGATTCGTTGCGTGGAGAATTTCCATTTCATCGTCTGCAATGACATACTCATGCTGTTCGCCATCGGTATCAATCAAATGGTAACTATCTGTCATCTTACCAAGATCAAACATGGTTTCCGAATAGGCAAAGGCGGCAATCAGGTTCAATGGCCGGTCACCATATTCTAGGGCCCCAACCATCTGAACATCCACATGATCCCCGAATTGCGTTTCTCCATGCTCAATCAACGCCTGTTTGACAAGCCACCAATACGGGCCATATCCACGGTACCGGAGTGGATTTTTTGCCAAAAAACCGGCAAGGGATTTGACAAATTTTTGTTCCCATGTCACCAGATCCCCCACCTGTTCGATAAGGGGTTGCAGATCTTCTTTTGTGGGCTTATAAATATTTTCCATTGTGTTATATCCTTTATTCTGAATATTGCTTTAATTCTTCGTATAAGGCGTCCATATCTGCGCTTTCCGGCAAGTGCCACCATGCCCCAGAATTCTCGGGCCATTTTTTATTAAACTTTGTTCCCCATTCCGCCTGGACTGATTTCTTCCCGGCAAACATTTGTTTTGCAGAACCACCGAACGCTTTGTCTTGCAAAAACAATCTGGCGAACGGCTCAAAAGAACTATAATTTATGGCCGCAACCTTCTCATTGGTTTTAAGAATCACACCAATACTATTGAATCTATCCTTATTCTCTAAAACTTTCAACAACGCTGGATTATTTTTAAATTGTTCTCTTTCTGCATCGGCCTCTTTTCTTGCGGCTTCATTGGTTTTAATTCGGTATTCTTCCTCTTTACCAGCAAGGAAATCACTCATAGCTTTCTTGATATCGTCTGCATTGTCGGCCAATTTTTGTAACCGATCCCACATGAAATTTCTAATAAGGCGCAAGGAATACGGGAAGTCGGTTGGTTCAAAATCGTCTTTTAGATATCGTTCAGTTACCTCACCATTCCAAAGGCTACCGATGGCCTCCAGGATCTCAGCTTCCGTGACCTTGGTACCATACTCAGCTGCCATCTCTCGGTAATTGGAACCAAAAAGCTTTCCCATAAGGCCGTTTACAGACCACCCTGCCCCGCCATCCCGATCAAGCTCAAGATATTTAGAAAGAACACGTTTTTTGAAAGACTCGTTGCCGGGGTCAGGGAAAACAAGACGGTAATCACCATCCGGGTTTGAGTAACCATCATATATTTCAATCTCACCCCCCGTTTCGATAATACGAGTGCCCATGGTTTTCTCTTTGAGCGTGTCATGAAGTTCGGCAAAGGTTTGTTTGTCCAGGCCAAATTTTATAAGGGTTTCATAATCAATATCATCCTTTGCTTCAATCCGCTTTACAACCAGTTCTTTTTCAGAATATGAGCATTGATTAATCCGACCCTTAAGTTCTACCAGTTTACGGGTACCATTCATCCTGGCATGACCGATGATCACTTCCATAGTGATGGCTCTTTCCATGGCCATCGCTGCAGTTACTTTAAAGAGGGCTGTTGTTTTATTATCCTTGTCTTTGATTTCATAAAATTTGCCAACCTCATATAATCGCCCGTATGTATCGGCAGCGGCATTGCCAGGGTTATCAATCAACTCCTGTCCAAAGGGGAGCTTGCCTTCTTTTGCCTGGTGTTCAAGAAACCCTTTTGCCTGTTTAATCTGGGCCTCAAGCTGCTCTTTTTTTGCGTCATACTTGGCATCCAGGGCTTGTTTCCTGGCCCTGGCCCCTGCAAGTCGCCTTTTTTGTTTATCAAGGCGTTCGGTCAGTTTCTCATCTTTACCTTCCTGGTTTATCGCCTCTTTGGTCCGTTCGATTTTATAGGTTTCTTCATCAATGATTTTATCGACAGAATCATGTTCACTCTGTTTTGCGCCATCAAGGCCATCAAGAACATGTGCTTTTGAGGCAAGGCCCAATAACCGGTTAATAAGGTTCTGGGAATGACGTTTTTCTCTTTTTCTTTTTTCCAGGGCCATACGCTCTGCCCGTTGCCTTTTTGCCTCTTCTGGATTTTCTGCCAGGAGTTCAAGGAGTTCATCTGAATTATCAGCATCACCATTCTTAGCCGATGTCGCATCCCCCGTCAATAATTCCCCGATCCAATGGGACTTGGCTTGTAAAAGGTCTTTGCGGTAAGCATCGAATGACCCCTTGCCACAATAATAATAAACCTTTACGGATGCTTCCTTGTTCCCCTGTCTGACCCCCCGCCCATTTCTTTGCTCGATACTGGCCGGTGTCCAAGGTAGTGTTAAATGATGGATGGCCGTGGTACCCTTTTGCAGGTTCACCCCGACTTCGGCCTTTTTATTGGCAATGATGATTTTGATCTTCCCGCCATTAAAGGCTTTTCCAATTTGATCAAGTTTTTTGCCACTGGCCTCATCGGCATTGATTACGCCTATCTGGTTCTCATCAATACCCAATTGATTCAGAATCAACCGTTTAATTTTTTGATGCTGTGTTTTTTCTTCGGTGAAAATTATCTGCTTGCCACCTGATTCATGGTGGGTTTTTAGCCTTTCAAGCATCTTTGCATATTTCGGCGTGACCGGGTGAGAAACGTCCCCCAATTTAATGCCGAATTCAACGAACCGGGCCGTTACAAGGGTTTCAAACTGCTCAGGTACCACGTAGGAAAAAGACTCCCCGCTTTCCTTGAAAACAGACTCAAATTCAATGTCCTCAAAGTATGTTTCACCGTCTTCATCTTTCTGTTTAACTTTATATGTGGTCGGCAATTTTTCTTCCAGGGATTCAACCGATTCACGATACTTTGAGGAAAAAACAAAAGTCATGGTCCGGTTATACAAATCCATATCTGTTGTAACCCGGTCCATTTCACGGATAATGGAGAAAACGTGTTCCCGGTCTTCTTTCGGAGTGGATGGGTCAATGGCTTTTTTAGCCCTGGCCCGAAGAGATTGGTAAATTTCTGTCTGGTCATCATCCATTGAGACAAACTCTTGTTGTTCAATACCTTCCGGGACATGAATCTCTTGATCAACGTCCTTGGCCGTCTTAACATTGACATATTTTCCAAACAAGGATCTTAAACCGTCAAGATTTTTAAACCCTACCAGGCCTTCTGTCTGTTTCACATCGCCTGTGGTTGACATCTTGTCCACCGGCTGGATATCGCCAAAAACACGGACAAAATCATCAACAGTATGAACACCAAATTTTTCAAACTCTTCCGGACCGCATACAAGGGCAAGCTGATTGAATATCTCAAAAGGTGAGTTGGTCACAGGGGTGGCAGAAAGGCCAATAAAGCCCCTGCCGTCATTCTGATCCCTCAGAAAAGCTGCTTTCATGGTCATATCAAGGGCGACTTGGGCAGATGGGGCCGTGGGCAGATAAGCAATCCCCCGGGTATTTTCCCCAGGCTCTATGCTGTTTTTGTAATTGTGGACCTCATCAACAACAACTGAATCAAACCCCATGTCCTCAAGGTATGGGAGTTCTTGTTTCTTCTTAGTGCCCTCATCGCTGTATTTACCTTCAAGATTGGCTATTTTCTTATCATCATCATAAGATTTTTTGCCCTCATTAATCTTCTTTGCGAGACCTGCAGACATCAAGGCCCTTTTTACCATTTTGTCCGTATATTTAGCTTTATTCTCCGGTTTTAAGGGAATCATGCCAAATGTCTCTTTTGTCATTATTACAATTTTGTAATTAGATTGCGGGACTTTCCACAAGGCATCATACTTATCTTGTTTGGAATTGCGGAAAACAACATCATCCTGAAAAACGGGCTTCCCATTCCGGCCAATTTTCTGCTTTCCATTTTCATCAAGGACCGGTTTTCTCTTCACACCATCCTTTAACATTTTTGGTTCAATGCCGATAAACATCATGTCATTTCTGACAAAGGACTCTTTATAGATGGTCCTTGCTTCATGATACCAGTTCTCAAGCACTGAATTCGGGACAACAATGGCTTTTCTTTTTGAGCGACCTTTTTTAATGTCGTATGCTGCAAGACCAAAAGAAGTAAACGTTTTCCCTAAACCAGTTCCCATGCCACAAATCCCCCGGCCATCTTCAGAAAGTCTTCTAATTTCAGAATTCTGGAATCCATGTGGGACAATCTCTCCGTTCAAAAAATCTTCAATTCCTAAAGGCGTGTCTTCATGCTCAACCGGAACATACCCATTGAATTTCCGGTTAAAACCGGCTGCAAGCTCATCAATATCTGGGTGTTGCTGCATCCATACATTAAACTGCTCTTCCAGGGACCGGGCTTGTCCCCGATATTCTTCAATATATTCCTGTTTTGAAGAGGTTATCTTTTTGCCGTTCAGATACTTTTCAAACTGCTTAAAGAAACCAAAGGAAGGTAGGCCCCTAAATTCACCATCCGGGCCGTCATAAGGAGATTGGAACTGCTCTTTTTTACTGATGTTCCCGGCATAATCTTCATGCTCAACTTCAATCACCTTGCCATACTCAACATTTTTGTAGCCCTGGTCTTTCAGGAACCCTGCAACATATTTTTCACGATTAAACCATTTTTGCTGCATCCCGAAAGAAATATCCTCTGGGGCGGTCTGCTTAACTTTTAGCAACATTTCACTGATCTGTTCTTGGTACCGGTCTTTTATTCTCTGATCGATTTCTACGGCCATGGCTTGCTGTAATTCTGCAATTTTCGGATAAACATCACCGGAACAATACCGATACATGGGCATTAAAAAACCATCCGGGGTAATTGCGACACCAGGAAAATCAGCAAGATCGGCAAGGGTCAACTCACGTTCCCCTGTGTAATTTTCAAGAACGTCCTCAACTTCGATATATTCAGCATCTTCCCGCTTGAACATATGCGAGATGATGGCTTCGGGGTCTTCTGAATTGTATTTTATGCCATCATTGGCTTTATCAAGGGTACCGGCCAACAGGTCTGAAAAATTCCCCTTGGCATCCATGGCGTTTTTGAACATGCCAAACATCCTGGACCCTTCGCCAGCCAGGACTAAATTTTTGTTATTCTTTGGATGACCATATTTCTGGATTTCAGATATAATCATATCTTGCAATCCGGATCTTTCCGTTTCAACGTCCTCCCCAGCTTCTGATTTTGAGGACATCCGGGCAATCATGCCACCAATGATAGAGCCCCGAACAATCTGGTCCCGGTATTCTACAAGCTGTTTTTCAGCAAATTCTACGGCATATTTCAGCGACTGTGAGGCTTTCCCTGGAAAGTCTGATAAAACGGCTTGTAACTGATCAAAAGATAGGTTTAAGGCCCCTACGTTATCGGCAAGCATGGCCTCCAGTTCTTCTGCGCTTTCGGCGCCATACTGATCTTTGGAAACGGCATTTTTATCAATGGTCTGTTTAACTTTGATCCATTCACCGGACTGGAATTCGTACATGGTGCCGCCAATGACTTTTTTATCTCCATCGGCATGGGTTATATTTATTGGTTCGGCAACATCCACGGCACCCCAATCAATCCGGGAATTAAATTTAAGCGCTAACTTCTTCTTTAAAGTGGCATTGTCGATATCACCGTCAACTGTTTCCCGGCTCCAACGATCACCAGCCACTTTGGGCATATATTTACCCATGATGAACCGTTTGCCTTCACCTTTCCAGTATTGGCCCTTGACAAATTCTTTAAAATATACCTGAGATTCCCAAAGGATATCCGGGTTCAGATCCTCCACTTTATCCAGGAGATCTTTACCGTGTTTTTTAAGGACAACGACATCCACCACGGTGTCGGTACCTTGAGCGCCAAAAGTTTTGGATGGCAACTTGTGGGCACCCAGGAATTCGGCCTTTTTTGATATTGCAAGCCTGAATTCTTCCCACGCTTTCCCCCTGCTCCCAACTATGTTAATCGGAACCACTAGGCAACAAAGGCCCCCGGGTTTTACTTTATCCAAGGCCCGGAGAAGAAAATACCTTTCAATGAGCTTTTCAGATTTAAAATCAGGGTCCAGGTGGGCAGATTTACCGCGGGCATTACCAAAGGGAACATTGCCCACAATGCCATCAAAGGTGTTGTCCGGGGTACCCGTTGCAATTTCTTCAAAGGGGGTATTTGTGATATGGTCTTCCGGGTTAAGCAGTCCGGCCACCTTGGAACCAGTGGAATCCAGGTCATTACCAGACACCACAGTACTCGCTGGTTTGGTACCACTGAATACACCGGCCCCACAGGCCGGATCGAGCACGTTTCCATTGGCATACCCATTGGCTTTCATGGCATCCCATACCCCTTCGGCTACATAGGCGGGGGTATAATATTCAAACTGACTATTTTCAGTCAGACCACCACGCCCGGAATACTGCAAAAGTATTTCCCGGTCATCGGCGGTCAGGTCTGCCGAATCGTCAACCCGGTCAAGGATTTCTTTTGCCTGTTCATTAATCAATTCACGGGTTTTTTTGCCACGGGATTTCAAGCCGTAATCTGACTTTTGATTTTTATAGGCATTGGGATCTTTAACCGGCGTACCATCCAGATTAAAGATATCCTTGAAAATAGAGGCAAGCTCATCAAATGATTGTGCTTTATTGATTCCAAACTCAGTTGTCTGAGCTATTTTTTCTAAAATCTGATCCTGGGCTGTCTGCATATTAAAAAATACCCCTTTATAATTTAATGGGAAAACTATTCCCGTTTTGATCTGAATATGTAACCTGATCGAAACTAAACCGGACACCAGCAAAGAAGCTCATACCCTCATATTTTGCCCCGGCCGCTTTGTTCAAATAGGCAATGGTGACATGAGGGGAATATTGATATTCGGCTTCAATGCAGGGCAATTGCCTGGATGATTCGTGATGAAGGGAAAATAGATCTGCACTGTGGGCTTTCACGAACAAGACGTCATGTTTTTCTCCCTGGAAAACACCCAGTTTGCCGTATGCACCACGAATATTTGATACCCCCTTGACCAGACTCTCAACGGATTTGGTATCAGTGGGCAGTAACCCATATCTGATAGAGATATGTGATTTATGTTCGACCCACGGTTCTCCGGTATCCGGATGCTTTGCAAGATCGTTTTCCGGCAGGGAATAGGCAAAGTTACGGATTACCATTGATTCGGCCTCGGGCAGTTCTACCAGTAGGCACCCATAACCGCCATAACTGTCACGGTATGCAGATTCAAGGACCAAAGGTTTTTTAGTTTCCTTTTTATCCATGACCCATATCTTAAAATCATCCATATCCATTTTTGTAATGGCACCAAGGCCGGTCCAACCTTTTTCATAATTTGCGAGATAGGCTTTGCTGGCTTCTTTTTTTGTTACATATCCCATCATGCATTTGTGCTCATCAAAGGAACCATCTGCATTGATCTGATCAACGACAAAAACGGGCATTTCGGCAATGTCGGCCACATCCATACCAGGGTTGATAAAAACGTCCACATGGTCCTTGTCATAACCGATGGAACCTTTCACATAACCATAATGGTCTACCATTTTAATAGACCACTTTTTGCCGCCTGGATCTGTGCCGGATCTCTCGGAGCCTGCTGGGTTTTCAATGGCGATTTCAAGACCGGCTATTCTGGGATGGCCTTTCTTATAACCGCCTGATTTTTTCTGGCCCTCGGTTGGTTCTGGAAGATCGTTTTCCGGGGAGGTGGCCGCTTTGTTGGCTTCATCATCAAGATCGGATGATTCAAAAATATTTTTACGCTTGTCATTCATTTTTTGTTGTGCTATTTTATCATTAATAAGGGAATTTTCGGTATCGGCCAGGTCAGCTTCCGCATTGTCGGAACCTCTGTGAGATACTACCGGATTTTCCCTTTTTTCTACTTCTGTGAGACTGTGATTATAATAAATTGAACCGTCTTTCCTTTTTTCGACTAAAATATGAACAGGTGTTGAAACCCCATCTATAATCACGTCATTCCCAATTCGGTAATACCATTCAATAAATCTTCTTTTTTCTTTCTTTAACGGCTTTTCTCGATGTACTATCTCCCCCGTTTTAATTAAACTATGTAGCTTCGGGAGAATACGAAGTTTTTCGATATCGGCAGAGCTACTTAGCATCTTGTTCATGCCTCTTCTGGTAAAGAGGATTTCTCCAAGGTCATCCCTATTCACAGTGATTTTTTTTAGAATTTTATTAAAAAAACTCTTAGCGATTTTTCGCATTTCTTTTGGATTCATAGATAAAAACAACCCTTCAGGGTTGATACTTTCTTGGTATTCTAACCAATATCTGCTTGCCAAAGACTCATCAAGCCTAAATCTATCTATAAAAACTTTTTTCACCTCTTGAAACGTCTTTGCCGTCTCAATATATGTTGCGGCCTTATTAGCTTCATCATCAAAGTCAGATGATTCAAGGATCATCTCATCGGGGAAAAATTCTTCTCTGATATTTTTAAAGGGATCATAAATATCATCATTCACGCCCGGGACATATCCAAGAGTAACTCTCCATATCGAAATAGATTTATCTTTATGATACGAATCATTCACTTCCAAGGACCGGACCAAATCAACGGGGCTGCAATGGTCCGGGTTAATCCTGATTCCTGTTACCCCCACGCCAAAGTCGCGGACAAACCGCCTGAATACATCTTCTGCACTCTTGCTGTATGTCTTGATAGTTGTGTCTGCCGGTTCGTCCCATGCCGTTTCAGGGAAGGATATTTCAGCCATACCAAGCATCGTCATTATATTAATTTGATATTTAGATTTGATAACATTCATTATTTATCGCCCAATTTTGGAAGTTTTATGTCTTTTTTAAACCACTCGGGAGGATCTTCATTAAACCGGACCAAACGGTAAATTGCATCAGGAGTCAAGTAGTCAGGCAGTAGCTCTTGCTCGTTTGCAAGATACAAGTATATAAAATTTCTGGCATCCTGGATTCCTGCGAGAATGTAATTATCATCTTCACCGTGTCTATTTTTAAAATAAACAGCCCTATTATTTCCTCGGTAAGGCTTTTCTATATATGGGAGTTCACCATCTGTCCTGTTCTCTTTAAGGTACGGATCTGTGGCCTTCTTACTTGCCACCCGTTTAAGTTCTTTTTCCCAAACAGCTTTTATTCCTTCTTTTTCAATTTCGCCCGAATAAATAATGCTTTTTGTTTGCATCAACACCCTTGTGGCTTCATCCTGTTGCGCGGCCATGCCAACAACCATTTCAAGGTGTTCCCGGTCCTTTGCAAGCAAATCAAGGACACTATCCGTAGAAGAAAGCTGTTGAAGGCCCATACTTATAACTTCAGTACTGCCATCTGAATAATGCTTTCCAACGTATGGGTCAAAAAACCCATCAGGATAAGCAAATTCATTTGACTTATAGCCTCGGTGCGACAATGTCCGCAAAGGCATCAATTTGGCATCCCCAGCCCTTTCTTTTCGATAGTGCTGTGCCGCCCGGGAGATTGCCAAGTTGCCGAACTCGACATGATGGCCCATTTCATGGAACAAAGTCTTTTTGGAAAAATCAGAATCAACGGCAATTTCTCCGGTCTGTCTATGGGCAGTTGCTCTCCCGTTCCCTTTTGTAATAATCTTAATGCGGCCCAGCTTGCCACCGGTGAGTCGATAAAACTCTTTTATATCCTCTTTAATGGACTTAACATCTTTGTATGGACAATTCTTTGACCGTTTAAGCCTGGCCAGGGCATTGTCAGCAACATGAACATTATTATCAACCCATTCCTGGGCCTGTCCTTCTGATATGGGAGAAGATTCGAACAGCTTAATCAAGATAGCCTCTTTGGCTGTCTGGGCATGTTCCCGTCTTTCCGCTTCCAGGGACTCAAGCTCTTTTTTTTGTTCTCCTGTGGCAAGGGCGACGGCATCATTGGCCCGCTCATCTATTCCTGAGAAAAAAGGCTTTTCTGTCTCTTTCCATTCGATTGTTAAGACATCGGCCTCTTTTTTATAAAGCCTATTCCTTGAATTATACCCTTTCCTTCTCTCTTTGTATGACAAGGCTATGAATTCATCTGAATTAAAATATTTCTGGTGCCCATCGGTTACTGCTTGAATTTTATTGCGGTATTCTTTGTGGGCGGCTTTATATTCATCGCTTGTAAAGACACCCTGCCTATCTTTGACAAAAGATTGTTGAGTTTCCCTGGTAAGCGTTTGAATATTTTCTTTAAGGTATTTTATCCCATCGGAAACTTTTTTGATTTTTTCTGCCGTATCATCAGGAATTGCGGAAAGAAAGGTTTTGCCAATTCCTGTGTAAGCATCATACGCGATTGCATCCATCTTTGTGCTATCGGTTATGATTGAACTCATTAAATCAACTACAAAACTTCGATCAAGGCCGGTATCTTCACGCACACTTTCATTCATCCGATATACATGTAGAGCATCATAGGCCCCGATAGCTTCCATGCTGTTGGGTTCTGCTTTTTGGGCTTGCTCAACGGCAACCATGACAGTGTCGACCATGGTAAGGCGGGCCTTGTATTCCTTCTCATCTCCAATACGAAAAAGCCTGGCAAAAACACTCCGGATCGTTTCGAAAGAAGCCTCGGGTGTTTTTATCATTTTAATGTATGGCTCGGGACTGTCCCACATCTGATAAGACATAGGGATTATGCCTCCAAAACTAAATCATCATTGACCCTGGCCCGGATAGGTGTCCAACCGTCAAGTCGGGTCTTAATATCTTTTTCCTTGAGGTAAAATTCCTGCCCCTTGGCAACGTCGGCTACTTCATTCCCGGTCAAAAATCCATCATAGAGTTGAGTGAACCAGGCCTGAAAATGATCTCTATAATGGGATGATGCAGCGGCCATATCTCCAACTTTTCCGGTAGTCCCGGCACTGGCATTGTGCACCATCATTGTACAAAATGGCGTGGTCAGGAT
>Ga0222694_1000325_pt1 | contig 11372 bp, 25 predicted proteins | sample AntAcemetage1333_FD_181145 | JGI IMG/M metagenome (GOLD analysis project Ga0222694, IMG submission 181145) | Saline water microbial communities from Ace Lake, Antarctica - #1333 | ecosystem: Environmental > Aquatic > Non-marine Saline and Alkaline > Saline | place: Antarctica: Ace Lake...
ATCCCACTTCTTCGCCGCGTTCAAGTTGTTCTCAAACTTCGATGGCCTGAATAACGTCTCAGGCGTCAGGTACTTGTCGAAGTCTGTGCCGATCCACTCGCTACACTTGAAGTCGATTACCAGCTTGCAGTTATCAAACGTGAATAGTTCTGCCAATCGTCCGCCGATGTTCTTTCTTGATGCTGCGCTGTGGCGAAATGATGAGCTTGCTTTCTCGTTGAGATAGTCAATCACTGAATCGGTTTCTGAGAAACTTTCAATCATACCTTTACCATTACTCTTACTGCTACCCTTACCTGTACTTATACTTGTGAGGCTTAGAAGCCCCTTACCAGCACCTTCATAAGGGCTTGGAAGTTCAATCCTATTCAACACTCTAGAAACATTCTCTGAGAATCCTTCTCTTGCCCTCAGCAATCGCATGATTCCTAGATGCGCCTTATTCTGTTCGTTGAGATCCTTATTGCCCTGGAAGCTGATGAATCGCGTAATCCATATACGATCACCGTTCACTTCGTAGCACCTCTCAAGCCCCTTCATAGCTTCTAGGATGTCTTGATGCTCGACGCCTATCTCGAAGGCCGCAGCCTCCAAGTCTATCTCCCAGAATCCCGCTATGTCGCAGCGGTCGTATAGGTATAGGCACATGAGTTTTGCAGTTGGAGTGAGCTTACGAAACCACGGATCATTCCATTTCTCTGAGTCGGTGAATCGCTTAGGCATTGTCCACCGCCATTCGATCAGGGAAGTTAAGCGTTGCAAACTCTCCGAATAATTCACAGGCCATTATGTCGCGCTCGGCCGCCGCCTGCTCTGCATCTACGAAGTATCCTATATGGATGTTTTTGTAGTTATGCATGATGCTTGCTCGCCATTGCTGCTTGCCTTTATGCCAATACACGCCGTAATATCCAGACTTTGATTTAGGCCCATTGTTGATGTTAGCTGCGTTCTCGCTGTGCGAACATACTCGAAGATTACTCTTGCGGTTGTTCAGCGCGTCTCCATCTATATGGTCAATGCACATATCTGGAGGAGGATTCATTATCTCTCTGTGTAGATAAACGCCTTCCTGCTTTTGTCCTTCCTTGATGTATGCTGTGCGTTTTACGGCTCTTGGAGTCCCGTCGCCTTTCTTTAGGCAGCACCATCTATGCTTTGATATGCGCTGGTAATCTTCTGAATCTATCAGCGCAAATAGGCCGTGCGGTAGTTGGATTCTTCTGACGTGGTTATCATCAATCTCTTTCTGCGTTCCCATTCCCATCACCTCTATGATTAGGTTTGCGAGGGGGCCGCCGATCATAGACGGCCTGGGAAGGCCCGGAGACCCCTCCCGCAACTCAAGTATAACACGTCACGACGTTGAATCCAACCTGCTAACCGCCGCCGGTCCGCACTTCGGACAATACCGCCGCGTCTGCCACTTGCCTGGATAGTTGTAATCGCTGAAATACATGATCGTCCAGTGGCGAGCCTCAAGTCCGCGGCATTCTTCAAAGCCTGGAGCCATCGTTGCAGCTCCGCATGTATCGCAAATCCACTCACATCGATCCCAAGGTATGCCCTCTACCTTCGGTTCATCATTCGGTATTAGTTGCTCCTGCTTCATCACGCCTCCTCGAATAGTGCGAGGGATGGCCGCACGTACGACAAAGCAATGTCGTCAGTAATCACTAGGTACTCTATCGCATTCAGCGCCTCATGGATAGGCTTTAGCTTCTCGGTAATGATGTTCAAAGCGTCGGTTACTTCGATGTTGTCATCACCAAACCTGAACTCTGGCAACAATCTATGATGAATCATCGTCATAACAATCTCTTTAGCTATCTCCATCACGCCTCCCTACTCACTAGAATCCAAGATACGAACCGCCACATAGAACAACACGCACACTGCCAACGCTCCGAATAAAGTACCGCCTAAGAAGAACCACCCAGCGCCGAACATTCTACCTCCTCGATTCGATTACAGCCTTGACACGCCGCGCCCAGCCAAGCGGATCTTTCTTGCACATACCACCTGTTAATTGGAATACAATAAATCCCATTTCGATTGCGCTATTTCTCTTCTCGTAATCCTGCGCACGCCTTACGCCGCGATTGTGGGCTGACGTCTTCTTGCCAGTTAGGAACTCTCCACCGTCGATTTCTACCGCCACCTTCGTGCCATCTTCTGTTGCAAAATCGAGACGCCATCGCCGTACAGGATGGAACTTCACTTGCTGCGCCATCTCGCATCCGACTGACTTCAACGCGAGCGCGAAGGTCGCTTCTAGGTTACTCTTCATCGGCAGGCTCAATGATAATCGTCTCGCATATTGTGATAGTCATCACGCTAGGATCACTCATCAGCACGCCTCGGTATCTGTTGCCGTCTCCGTAGAAGTCGCCGATCATGTTGCCTCCCTTGTTCCCGAAACAGACTTCGGGGACATACGCCGCTTGCGCTTCTTGACGATTACGAACGACACGCCGTAGTGAAGTGCCTTGTGTGATTCAGTCCCGCGCTCGCCGATAGTGTCTTCGTCGATGCCCTCGAACCGTCCGCGATCTCCCCACGTCGCCATCGGATTCACGATGCAAGCCGCGTCACTTCGTCAAGCCATGCAGCTCTAGCCTCGTGCGCTCGCAGATCTGCCTGGACGGCTTCCAGCGCCAAGCGGCTCAGACGCTCAGTGTTGTACTTGGCGACTACTTGCTCAGGATTAGATGGCGAATCGACTACAGACGCCTCTCGCTCGATCTCAGGCGCTACTTCGTCGGTAAGCTCGCTGGATGTTTCAAGCGCGATATCTTCAATCGTAGATGGCCATCGATCACCATCGTCCGGCCCCGACTTATCTTTCAATCCGCCGCGCTTCGCAGTGTATACGATTCGCTTATCAACGAACTCGTGACAATCGCAGATAGGTTCAGGATTGCTCTCGCTCGGCTTGCCTGCAAGCTCCCACTTCCACAAGTTGAACTTATGTTCGCCGTGATCGTCAACTTCTATTACGAGTCCGAAGTTCTTCTCATTGTCCCAGATTTTCTTGAGTAGGCCGTGTGTCGCCATCATGCCTCCTTGTTCATCCGCTTGAGATCGTTGCGGTATTTGGCTAGCTCGTTCTCCATGTGATGGTGCTTATCCATCGGATGCTCGATACCGTCGTCTACGCTGTATTGATCCTCCATCACGGCAACCCACATCGGTACAGAGCCGCCGTCGTATATGATGTTGTAGTAGTCGTGTAAGCATTCGAGTATCGCCTGCTTCAAGTCTGCGTCCATCTTGTCAACTACATCAATCGGCATCACTTACCTCCTAGCTTCATGCAGATCGTATCCAGCTCTTCGCAGAACTCAATTAGCGCAATCTCCAGCTTGTCACAGAAGATGCTGTCTCGGTATACGCGCAGGGTGAACAGCGGCAAGCCTGGGACGTACGATACGAAGTCGCACCATAGCCGCCCTGTTACGAGTAGCTGTCCTTGCACCTGCTGGATATACGCTGTCGGCAGTTTCGGCTCTAGCGTCAACAGCCGCTCTACCTGCGTCTTCCCAAGCGGGTTCTTCAGCTCAACCAACCCGTCATCTCCTACTAGCCCGTCAGGACTTGCACCCCATCGGCCACAATCGCTGATGCACAATCCAACCTGGACGACTTCAACCTCGTTCTCCATCTCGTACACCTGGCGACTCAGAGATTCACGCTCGGATCCCTTCTGCATTGCAATAGAGATGAACGTGTCCTCCTGTGCACCTGTCAATCGTTCAGCGGCCAGCTCGTGCATGTAGGCTGTTCGCTGCTTGGACGGCTCTCCCTTGCTCGTGACGATCTTCGAGTATTGAGAAGACGTTGGATGTGCGAGGCGTTCCGCCCACCATTCCGGCGAGTATTGTTCACAGTTGATAATCCTCATTCCGATGCCTCCTGTTTTAGTCGTTCGTAGTACGTGGCCCACATAGGATAGACACTATCAGCCGCGCCAACCTCTCCGCAGTCTGACTTGATCTGTTCTTTGTTCTTCTCCCACCACTTCTTTGCACCGTCAACGGTCGTGCAAGCTGGGCCGCACTTCTCTTGCCAGCCGGCTATCGCTTGCTTGTGAGGATCCTCTCCCTGTCCATCTGATGCTGAATCTGCCTCAGGATCGTCGCCCCACGAGATGAGGAACGCTTTCGCCAGGCAATACTTGACGGCGGCGGTGTTCGCCTTCATCGCGCTTTTGTCCCCTGCGTCGATACCTTCACCGAGCGCAGCCACAGATAGCGTGTCAGTGCCGTCTGTGAATGTCAGCGTATGCTTCGCTACCACGAGATGCTTATCCTTCGGGCCGACGATCTCAGACGCTACGAGTTCAACGTCGCCGCCTACCGCAATCCCGCGAGCGGATAGCTCCTTGCGTACCTTATCGAAGACAGCCTGTGCGCTTGCGTAGGTGTATTTTTGAAAGTCGTTCGTCGCATCCTTCTGGACGTAGCCAACCTTCTCCATCACTTCGGCCATGTTCGCGGCTAGTGTCTTGCTCATTCTTCCTCCTTGGTCTCCATCGCGTCAAGCTTGTCAATCGCGTAATTGAGTTCGTCGCGAAGCTCTACCAGATAGTCACGAGTCCAGTTGCGTCCGCCAGGTGTGAAGATTGTCACCGGCGATATGCAGAGATTCCGTATCTTTACAACCGCGTACAGTGGCACGTCTGGGATAATCTCTACGTCAAACGTGTCTCCAGTTCCTGCGTGATAGTTCACTGTTGTGATTGGGTCATTCATCGTCTGCCTCCTACCACAAATCTGTCTGATGCTCACTCGCCGTCTTGTCAAGCTCGCACTCTTTTGCGAACGTGTCGTCTTCTTCGGCCATCTCAGCAACCGCCATTGCGAAGATCGCGTCGATGGTTCGCTGTTGGTTTTCAGTCGGATGCACAAGATAGCTGTGATCGCGTTCAACTGAATACTCGTTGCGGACTTCGTTGAAGAACACTTGCTGCCCGTCTATCTTCATCTGAACTCCGAAGACGAGTACCTGCTTGTATCCTGGGAATGTCATTTCACTAACCTCACTTTGAGCGCGCGTTCAAACGCCATCAACGCTCTAGAACTCGGCGCGGCATGGCCGTTCTCAATCATGCTGATATAATGCTCGCAGTATCCTGACGACTCAGCAAACGCTCGCTGCGTCAATCCTTTCGCCTTACGCTCTGTGCGGATTCGCTGTCCGATTGTCTCTTTCATTCGTAGCCTCCTGCGAACTCGTGCCGCTGTACGCCCATCTCTTCTGCCAGTTCGTCTATCAATACCAGCGTGCGGTAGAGTAGCGAGTCGTTGCCGTCCTCGCGTGCGTCGTCTGCCTTCTGCTGTAGGTGTTCGATCTCTGAGCGGATGTCATTTCGTGTCATCGTCCTGCCTCCTTAATTGCGTGCGTCCATCATGGCAAGTTCCAAGTCTCCAAGCTCTGACTTCTTGGCTAAGTATTCAGAAGCTTCATCGTCTGTAGATCCACACGTCATTCCTTTTAGATAGCCTGCGCACACATCCTGTCTGAGTTCTGTTATTCTTGCTTCTTTCGCTGTCATCTTTGTTGCCTCCTTGAGTTCCATGACTAAGTTATACATCGTTTGTATAAGAATGTCAAGTCGGATGGCAAAGAGAAACGGGACGCAGTTTCCCACGCCCCGTCAAAGCATCTCACGTCAATGAGGATGCTACTTGTCGAACACCGCGCCGCAATCCTGACACTCGTATGTCGGCGGCGTATCGTATATCTCACTCACCTGCGACGATCCGCAGTCTGGACACGTCATCACCTTGAGAGGCATCTCAACACGTACCCTCTGGCCCGACGTCGATACGCCATGATCCTTCGATGAAGAACCAGTCAATCGGTACGTCGAACTCGTATAGCGTGCCGGATGAGTCCTCAACCGAGTATGCGCCTGATGAGTCGATGCGAATCTTGATGACGTTCTCGGATGTCCACGACTGTCCAGGCAGATCAAGGCGATACGATCCATCCTGCTCAGGCAGAACGAACTCAACCTCAATCCACGTTGCCCTAGCTGTCGCGGTGATCGTCGCCATCTGACTGCCCATTGTAGGAATATCATCCTTGCGGCATGGATTCCACGGATAGCCAACTAACGGGTATAGCGGGAATGGTAAGCCGCTACGCTTCTCTATCTTACCTGTATAGCACGGGAACCATACGATTACGTTGCCGTCGTCCGTGTTGAAGATCGTGTCTGCCCCTGCCTTGAGATCGCAGATAGCAGTAACTGTCTCCAACGAATACCTAGACGAGCTGAACCCAGTCGAGTTCCCGTACTGATCGCGGCCAGGATTGAAGCCGAGATAGATTAGCTCGCCAGGCTGGACGTTCGCGTTGTAGCCAAACGGATTGCCGTTTACCTGCGGCGCGTATATCACAGCATCGTTACTCACTAGCCGAACTTCAGATACGCTATTGATCGCAGGAATACATCCAGCAAGCGAGATAAGCGAAAGCAGTAGAGCTGCGATTAGTATGCGTTTCATGTTGCCTCCTCGATTAACACCATGCGAACGCCAAGCGGATCACCGTTACGAGACACGCTTATCGCGTAGATTCCTTCTATGTTGTAGGTGTGTTGGATGTTAGCGCGCTGAGCATATACCTCGCCGCCCCATGCAGATTCAGTATCGTCGCCCCAACTCACAATGATAACGTCTGTTGAATTGGCCGAGAGAATCACCTGAACTCTGAGCGGCTGAGGGACTCCGTTCTGTCGCGGCCCTTCGTATACATCGAAGCTCGTAAGAGCCATACATCCAGTTAGCACAGCAAGCGCCACAATAGCTGATAGCAGCGCGGTTAGTCGTTTCATATTGCCTCCGATGAAGAACGGGGCCAGACGCCTCGTAAACGTCAAGCCCCGCGAGATGCGCCAAGGAGGAAGGCACATAGTTTAGTCTACCACTCCGCGTCGAATCCAGCGAAGAAGCTCGTGTTGAATCCAGGGCCAGCAGGCCCAGGAAGATTAGTCACGTACTCGAAGACGACTCCAGCGTTTAGTGTGAGGACTTGGTTGATGTATCCAACAATCTCTACGCCGAATCCCAATGCCGTTAGACTCACAGCAGTAGGCATCGTCGCATAGTCGATGTCGGCCGAAGATGTAAAGATCAAGTCAGCGTCGTCCAGGTATCCGAATGTGAGTTCGCCGTCGAATCCCAACGCGCCAGACAAGGCACTAACTGCCCAGTCATACGAGCGAGTAACGACGAAGTCACCTGCGACAGAGATCGGCCCCATGTCGATGTACGGAGCGTCGAAGTCCCACCCGACGTATAGATCGAGCGGATAGCTTCCGAGTCCTACGTCAACACCTTGCTCTGCCCCAAATTTCCACCCGGCGGAAACGGCCACTGAGAACATCAGTGCGCCTACCAATGCTGCGATTAGAATGCGTTTCATATTACCCCTCCAGTTGTGAGATGATGTTTTCTGCGATAGCGTCAAGAGCTTCTGACAGCACAGACGCCAGCGTGTCATCCCAAGTTGGATCTGTATTCTTTGCGAGCGCGTCAAACTTACTGACGATCTTGACTAGCTCAGCGTGTACTGCCGTTATCTTCTCTTCCGATGTTCCTGCGCTCTTAGCCGCTTTCCAGATTCGCAACGCTCCAAATATGGTAGCGATTAGCAGGCTGATTGCTGATACGATTAGTTTCATAGCTCCTCCTTACGCGCCTATTATAGCTATTTCGTGACTTTATCCAACCCCACTGACAACTTATCTGTCACGCGCCGTGTTTTATTTGAGCTACGTTGCCTCGTCTTCACGGCGTCGATAACTTCCGAGATGTCGTTTGCCTTCATCCCGTTCGACTTCGCTGCAACTATCGTGAGTGCCATGATGGACGAGTCGAGTCTCTTTATCGCTGGCTCCATCCGAATCAGTACGAAGAGCGCAACGAATATCGGAAAGCCAAGATCCTTGATTACGTCCATCCATACCATGAGTACCCCTTCCACCGTCTATTACTTCGCCTCGTCTACTTCGATTACACCGTCGAAAGTCACAGGATCAATCCCTGAGAAGTCCCAGCCGCTTACCGGCGTATCTGGGCATCCCTTCACCCGCTTGCGTATACGCTTAGCCACCTCTTCAGCTCGCGCCTCGTGTTGATGGATGAATGCGTTCGTCTGCTCAATCATCCGCTCGCCTTTAACCTTCGCTCCGTCGATGGCGTATCGTGCGGCCATCAATGCCGCGGCTTCTTCTTTCGTGAGTTCAAGTTTCATCCTTGCCTCCTGTCTATCGTGATCGTCATGAAGCTCCATTGATTCTTCCACCAATCAGGCGGCGCCCACATTGTGCGTCCTGGCTGTGTTGGATCGTTCCAGTTGGTTGTTATGCTCTTATCTGGTTCGATGTCTATGATGAATTGCGCGGGCCATGTCAAGAATCCTAATGCCCTGAATTGCTGTATGTGCATCCGTTCGTGGTTTAGCACGTACTCTTCGAATGTGCCACCGCGCATGTGCTCTCCAACCACGATGACATTACCATACGCAAGCGCATTGCATCCTCGATTGAATGCAACTTCTTCCGGGACCCAGATTCTCCACACAGGGTGGACTGTGGCCACACATTCATCAGATGAGATTGATGCGCTTATCTCGATGCTATCAAGACTCATCTCTGTGCTTGCCATTCCGAACAGAATCAGATAGGCCATTGAAATCACACTAAGCAGCGATAGTTCTATTTTCATGTTGCTATGAGCTGTCATTTAAGCCTCCTCCCTAAATGCAATGTAACGATCAACCCCATCTATTCTACACTTGATGTATCCGTCATGCCCAATCTTAAAACTTAACGAGTCTGTTCCTACTGCGCTTTTGAGTAGAACGTCATCTGAATTAAAGCCTAAATTTATATCCCCTCCAGCCTCAAAGGTTATATCGTCATTCGCACTGATATTCACATCAGTCCCTGCCGTAGATCCGCTATTGATCGAGATCCCTGACGTGGTGAACTGCATCCATCCGTATGAAATTGACGCTGAATCAGACTGAAAGATTCTATCTATACCGATAATGCTATTCGTGCCATTGAATGATAAGTTCCCGTTGATGTTCAGCTTATCAACCGTGATCGACGCGCTTCCTATCCTATCAACTGAGAGCGTGCCCGTCGAAATGTTCGTCGCGTTCAAGTTCGTCACCGTGACAGTGCTTGCGTTTAGCGTACCCGTCGTGATGTCTGACGCGCTCATGTTCGACACAGAGATCGAAGAGAAGTTAAGCGTCCCGCCTGAGATGTCGCTCGCGTTCAACGACCCGCGTATCGTCGCGTTCTGAAACTCAGCCGTGCCGTCTGCCTTAATCTGCCAGCCAGCCGAGCCGGTGGCGAAGTTGTTCGACTTGATCGAGCCGCCGGTGTTGATGTTCATCGCCACGGACAGCGTGCCAGCCGTCAGTTGCGTGATTGATACTGAGCCTTCCCAAGTACCATCGCCCTTGATCGAAAGACTACCTGTCCCAGCAGGATCCCACGTGAGATAGTTACCAGATCCAGAGCAGTACAACTTCCCGTCGATGTCCATGTACGTCTTCCAGTCTGTTCCGTCTGAGTAGCCTAGGTAGTCAGTTGAGACGTATAGTCCGGCGGTAGTAGGCGCAGATGCTAAAGCTCCAAACGCACCGCCTGTGATGTCATTGATCGTTACGTTCGACAGATCGTTCGACTGGACGTAAGTCTGCCAATCGAACTCCTCGGACTTGTTGCCGATCTCTAGCGAGACGTCGCCTGGCTTGCCTTCGATGTCTGACTTCTTGATAGACAGAACGCGAGCGTCGATGGCGATGGACAAAGCTGCGTCTGTGATCTTCACCAACGCGCCCATCGTGAACTTATCTACCGACTCGCCGGTTATCCGGTACAAGTCAGCAGCGCCCACCGTATACGTCATCTTAGGCTCTGACAGGATGGCGATGTAGTTCTGAGCGGCGGCGTATAGCTGAGCGGCTGTCGTGTAGTTCTGATCCGTCCAGTACTTCTCAATCGTCCCATACGTGCCTGCGTTGTTCGTCACGTAGGCATAACCGCTAGGCTCGACGGATGTAATGTCTACCTGATCCGTGCCAGCTCCTGAGCCGTAAGCGTAGAGCTTAGTCACGAGCTGTCGCATATCTTCGTCGCGTGCTATGTCCTTCTGGTTGTGAGCATAGTCGATGTAAGCCGTCACTGATGTTTCAGGCACTTCGAGATTAAGCGTCCACGGATAGCTCGTCGTGTCCCACGTCCACAGATAATACTCTCGGAATCGTTCAGGGATCTCTAGCATTGCTTCGAGCAACGATGTCCCGCGATCCCATCCGTACAAGAACTGCTCGTTGAATCCGCACGTTCCTGCTTGCCAGTCAGATTGCAAGGCTATGATGTCAGCGATAGATGAAGCAGTGCCTGGCCCTGATACCGTCCTGGCAGTCATCTTCGTGTCGATCAGATTAGCCAGTACGTGTTCGCACTCGAATCGGTAAACCTCTTGTCCTCCACTTCTCGCGGTGAACTTTCGAATGATCCTGAACAAGTCTACGCGCTCATCGCCGTCATAGATCTCGGCATACCTGAGAGCCGTTACCTCGGATGCGTGAGGATCGTTGATCGGGATAGAGAACCAGGCACGCCATACATCGTTCGCTCGCTTCTCATATCCGATGTCGAATGCTAGTTTGAGATCAGCTTGCACGTCAAGGTTTGAGTCGTATATCGTTACAGGTGCGTTTGCCATTTAGAGATACCTCGGTGAGTGCGTAACTTCTAGGCCAATAGTGCGCGAGCCTTCGTCGTCATCCCATTTGATACCATGAGTCCCTGAGAACAGCGTCAAGAATACGCCGGTGTGATTCGCGCGTGAGTCAACGCCGTTTAGCTTAATCGTTCGTTTATCGCAGTCGATCACAAGCACGTCGCCAGCGGTTAGCGTTCCAGCGTATCCTAACGTCTTGACAAGGTAGAGAACTGCGTCTGACGGCATCTCAGCGGCTGATGTGATCTCGACTACGCCGCCTAATACTCTGACGCCTACAATCCCAAGCTGGCAAGCTACAGCCAACGCGGATGCTGCTAGGATTAGGTAATACGCTTCTGCGCTTACCGATGAAGCCGACGCGATAGACGTGATGGCCTGGTAGATCATCTCTGACTGCGCGGCAATCTCTACAGACGATGCGATCTCTGCATATCCATCATGTATCGCCATTATAGATACCTCGGAGAATGAGCCACGCTTAGCTCAACCGTTCTCGATGCTTCGTCGTCATCCCACTCCATCTCATTCGTATCGACTAGCAGCTTGATGAAGTCGCCGGTGAAGTCCTTGCGCACGTTCACTCCGTTCTTC
>Ga0222694_1000331_pt1 | contig 11207 bp, 13 predicted proteins | sample AntAcemetage1333_FD_181145 | JGI IMG/M metagenome (GOLD analysis project Ga0222694, IMG submission 181145) | Saline water microbial communities from Ace Lake, Antarctica - #1333 | ecosystem: Environmental > Aquatic > Non-marine Saline and Alkaline > Saline | place: Antarctica: Ace Lake...
CTTCGCTATGTGTTAACCCTGTTAGGTTATCCAACTTTAACTCATCTAATTCCTTTATTATCTTTTTATCTGTCACTGTCATTCTCATTTACCTTCCTATTTATTGTTTACTGTCATTGTGCCCTATGGGCGTAGTCACTGTGTGCACATTATCTACAAGCTCAGTGTCTATTACAACACACGCTTCTAAGATTCTGTCCACGTCTTGGGACCAATCAACCTTAATCTCTGCTTCAACCTTAACCTTTGAACCAAACCGTTCTTTACGCCATTTAAGCAATAGCTCAACAACGCCCTTTACTTTGTTAAAATCACCGTCTGTATCAGCCATTTCCTTTAATGTCTTGATATATGATAGTAATGTAATGTCTGAGACGTCCTCATTAGTTAACATATCGTGTAACTCTTGAATCTGTACGTCATTCATACCTTTCCGCTTAAGCCAACTCATACGTCTAGCCATACTCTTAGCTTCACTACAAACACTGCCTCCAGCACTTGCAATCTCTTTTGTTCTTTCTGTACCAGCTTGTAGTGGTTTCAGGTTATTTAAACTGTTTTCGTGTATCATTTTGTTATATGTCACTGTTTGGTAACAACTGTTCTGGACAACATTGTCCCAGAAAGTGTGTAACCTAAAACTTTGTGTGAATATCCTCCTGTTTGATGATGCCCTTCTTAGAAGACGCCCTGTTACTACCAGTTGGTAACGACTCGCTGTCGCTGGTTGATAAGTTAGTTGGAGTTTCTTCATCTTCATTCTCACTCTTAGTTGGATGAAGTGAAGGAACGACAACGTTATCATCTACAACAGTGTCTTTACTTGTTTGTTTCTTATTCATTTTGTTTTACCTCTATACTATTATACTTCTTTAAGGCTAAATCATAACTACTGTATGACCAACCATATGTACCAAAGTCTTCATTACCTGCTAATCTCTCTGTAATAGGATAACTCTTACCCTTATTAACCCTAGCTTTAGCTAATCTAAGCTTATGTACCTCATAACCAACAATATCTGTACCATTTAACTGTTTGTACAAAGCTGTTGACTCGTTACGAGACAATAAACTGTAGTTGTAACCATTCTTCTTAAATTCTTTACTTATTTGTTTTATATTATTCATTCTCATTCTCCTTATATGTTATTATACTATATTTACTCTCAATTAGGGTACTTATTGTCCCTTCTTGGTAGTATTTTCATTGTTATATCTTTCTCTTACTTTTTAGTCTTTAAAAAAAGGAATCTCTTCCTTAGTTGTTTAAAGTCTGATTAATGTCTGTCAAGTGACACTTTATTAGGTCTAAATTGCAGTTAATGCTGTCATATGTTCTGTCCATAGTACATCCATTGTATGCTGTTTCCCAAGCTGTGTTACTAGTCATCAGTGAATCTATTGCGTCTTCATAGTGTCCGTTAGCTTCTTGGCTTAGTTCTAATCTGTCCCCATAGTTGTCTGCAACGTTCATTGCTCCTCCAAGGGCTACCATAAGTAGTACGCATACTCCAATTAATATTTTACTTAGTTTTTCCATTCTCATTATTCCTCATTGTTATAGTTTGTTGTTGGTGTACGTCTCCTGTCCATTCTAAGGTGTCGTACGGTTGATTTAAGGCACTATTATTAAAAAGAGGTACTAAGTGTACCCCTCAATAATAATGTCTTATATCGCTTCTTTATTGCTCGTTAAGGATGTCTTGAACTGCCTTCAATTCTTCTCTTGAGTGTTCTTCCATCATCTTATATGTGCTTATTTGTTTTGCCATATACTTAATTGTAGCTTTCTTTGTCTTATCTCCTTTCAGAGTAGCCATTACTGCTTCAGCATCTGATACCTTGTTCTGGTATCGTGTGATGTCTTCATTAACGGATGCAATATCCTTTTCTAGTCTTTCAACCATTTCTGTCTTTACTCGTCCAATTTCTGAGTCTTGAGACTTATAGATTGCCATAGCAACCAATAGGTCATCACTGTAAGATTTAATTATGCATCTTAGCCCAAATTCTTTGTCAACCAATGCTTTGTATACATCTGACTTCTTATCGTCTGTGTTGTTCATTGCTACTAATACTGCTTGTAGTTTGCTGTTGTTTCTTGTTACGTTATCTTGTGCGTATTGCACGTCTTTATTTAATTCATTTTCACTCATTTTATTTGCCTCTTTACTTAAGTTTCTTGCTGGTGCTGTTTGTACGATTACGAATATATCGTTCTCTTTAGGTGTACCAATACCTAATCTTATTGCTATTTTTTCCATTAATGTTTGTTCTCTGAATATTTTATTCATTGTGTGCACACTCCATTTGTATTATTTACTGTTGTTGTCATATGATTTTGAGCCTGTGTTCGTGGAGGAAACACTCCCACAAGCAGGTCTACAGGTAGCATTTCGGATGGATTAATCACGTAATCTACTCTATTATACCTTTTTACTGCTTTTGCTTTCCCATTAGTTTTCGCTAATGATAACCCTTCTTTGTCCATCCAAGATGTTAGTACGAGAGAACTATTATCTTTGGATATTTGGGCGTATATGTAAATATCAAATTTAGGTTGTTGGAACCACATACTATCTGAGTATGTTGTCTTTAAATCTATTGTTAGTCCATTGATTTTAAAGTCAGGTTCATTCCATCCTTGTTTTACGAATGATACCCATTCGTGTTCAATGTTTTGTTCTGAGAAATATCTGTCTAAGACCATTTCGCCAAGTAATCCGATATAGTTAGTTTTACACACAAACTTATCGTGTGTCTTCTGTTTATCAAATTCTGCTGTTTTTGTCTTTGCTTCTACTACTTCACTTTCATTTATTTTTATTGTTATTGTTTTCATTTTTACACTCTCACTTATTTTTAATGCTGTTATAGGTTTTTTAACTCCTATAGTATTAATTGGCACTTGCCCTTTAAATACTTTATCTTTGATTGAACACTTTTCGCACTCTCTACTTATATATATAGGGTGTTTTTCATTTATAAAGGTTTCGGTTTTAACGTCAATATTCATTGTTTTGACCCCTTATTTTTGTATTCTACGTTGATTTTGAACCCTGTATACTTAAAATATTCGTCTTCCATTACCTTAATTACTTCACTATCTCGTCCTTTTTCAAAGACAACTGAGTCGTGGAGTGGTAATGCGTTGATTCCTAGACCCATTAGTTCCATTAATACATTTTGCATAATGTTTGATTCTTCAAGCATTAAACTGATTGATGCATTACTGTTGATGAACTGTGTTATATCTTCGTGTTTGATACAAAATGTGTCATATACTTTCTTCAATGATAATCCTGCTTCTTTTAATGCTGCTACTTTCTTTCTGTTTACTTCTTTCTTATTGAAAGATACAACATATGATTTGTAGCTCTTTGCGTTAATCATTACAAAGATACAGTGTTTTACTATGTCTCTTAGTTCTTCGCTACTCTCAACACCAAGTTCTTCAATTACAGGTACATAATTATCTGTGTATGGACTGCTTTTACCCACTCTATTATATAATAGGTTTATATGCATTCCGCTGTAATCTAATTCTGCTGTCTTTTTACCGTTAATTAACACTCCTCTTCTTGTTTCTTTGTCTACATTTTGGTAACTTGTAGCGAAACATTGAAAGAATCTTCCACAACCATCATCTTTATAGATTCTAGTTAGTTTAACGTTATGAATGAACTCAGGCACTTCAATACTTGAATGTGTTAAGTCCATCTTGCCAAAATACTCTGTGTTTAGTACTTTTGACTTTCTATCAGCAACTTCTAAGTAATGTTGTCCCATTTCTACTAATAATGCGTTGTCTTTCTTATTAACTTCAATGTCCATTACATCTTCTTCGTTAATTTCTGGTTGTACAACTACAATATCTCCAAAATAGCTATTAAATTTAGAATTAGCGTAGATTCTGCTTGAGAATCCTTTATCAAAGAACATACTGTTCTGACCTTCTTGATAATCCACTAATTCAGTGCCAATCATTAAGTCTAATGCGATTATTGCTAATCTATATGTGTGCCAGTTACTTTTTAGGCTTGTAATCAGTGTATTACTTCTGCTTATAGCAATTACTCCTTGTTTGGAGGCTATAATGTTGATTACATACATAACTATATGTCTTCTTACTCTTGATGGGTTCTTTGCCTTCAAGATTATTGTGTCAGGGTAGAGTTTATCAACTATTCCCTTCACTTCTTTGTACATATCCGTCTTGATGTACGGATTGTAGAATTTTTGTTCGTATATTTCTTTATTCATTTACATTCACACTCTCATTTATATTTACTCGTTCAGCTCGTATTTCTCAATTAGGAATCTTTTTCCGATTGTGATTTGCTTCTTGAACGTTTGAATTGTTATTGTATATAGGTCTTCAGTAACTAATGTGCCTTTTTTGCATTTAGTTTCATCGCCATCTTGATATACAATCTTCATTGTTTTTACTTCTTCTGATTGTTCTTCTTTGTTTTGTTCCATTTTGTTTCACTCCATTTACACGCAGAGAATTTTTTCTTCTCTATACCTTATATATAGGGTGTTAATCCTTTATAAAGCTTTGCATTTTAAGCACCTTTTTGACTGATTTTGGACCGATTTTGATGATTTGTTGGTTTTTTTCATTGTCAAGCACTCTTTTCTTACCATATTATTAGTAAGTTTTTGCCCTTTATATACTTTATCTTTAAATTGAAGGGTAAGTTTTCCTCCCTACATAAGTATATATCACTGTAAACTCCTTTATAAACCCTTTGTTTATAACAATGATATTGGACCAATTTAAGGGTCAATAATCATTCTTAAGGATTTATCCTTCCTTACTACTATATACTGGGGCATATTTACTTATAAATCTTTCGGTTTTTCAGTTGTTTTACTCCTTATGTAATATAGGAAGTCGTTCCACTTTATAAAGTTTTCGGTTATTTACTGTATATTTGTGGTTTTCAACATAAAATGCTAAGCATTGTATGCATTATGTTTTGTTCTTCTCTACTTATACTACTCATCGTTTATACTTTATAAACTTTTCGGTTTTTACACCAATTTTGAGTGTTTTACCCATATATTATATATGTGTTACACTTCCTTTATAAGGTGAAGGGTATTTATTATGTATTATTTGTGTTCTTCTATACTATATATATAGTGGTTACGTTTTGTTTATAAAGCTTTGCTTTTTAGGCGTCTTTTGAGCTGTTTTTCTTCCCATACTATATACTATAGTTGTTCTACTATATAAATCTTTCGGTTATGGAAGACATATATCGTATAATTAACTCTTTTTGTACAAATATTGTATAAATGGTTAATTTAGTGTATGAAATAGTGCCAGTTTAGCAATATTGGTTTTAAAGTGGTAGTACAGCGTCTGTATCCCTTGAATATGGGCACTTCACAGAGCAAATCGTAATACCCTAACCTTTTCGTTCAAATAGGGCATTCTATGCACTTTTTCAGTATAAAGATGTTTCTTCTCTATACTCAATGTCTTATATAGGTAAACTTTACTTATAAAGGTACCGATTGTCCTTTATTTTGTCTCTCTATACTATATATATAGTGGTTACATTTTGTTTATAAAGGTTGTGGTTTAGGCAACAATTCAATTCTTTCAATCATACTACTATATATGTGTTGTGATTTCTTTATAAAGCTTTTGGTTTGTTTCGTATTGTTACGTAATATGTGACAATATACTATACTTATATAACCATAATACTATGGTAATAGCACCATTATCTTATAACCGTCAGGTAATACATCACAGGATGCGTTTTAAGGGGTCATACGTGCTCTGTAAGCGACTTTAATTGAAAATAGGTACTAAGTGTAGGGTAAAATAATAATGGCTTAGAACGGACGTATGGAGCTCTCAGAGGGTGTTAAAAAGTAGGGCTAATAGCCACTATAAACCTTTCTATCTTCAAACTCTTGTTGTTTGCCTGGATTCCATTGAGAAACTGGTCTCATATATCCTGTAACCCTTGCGTACACTTCACATCTCACTCTTTTACTTAATTCTGGTGTTTCAGCCATTGTATCCTCCGTTTAGTCAAACGTGACTCTATTGCTAATAAGAATATATAATAGGATAATAATCATTATAATAAACTAATAACTTAATAATATTTATACAGTCTTATGTATGTAATAGTCAAATGTTATGTCTGCTGTCTCTGCTGTATCACTTGTTATAGTGAATGAACCAGCTGCACTATCTACAATCCAATATCCCTGGGGTTGAGTAGCACTTGATATAGATACTACTACAAGACTATCCGCTGTACAGAATGCATCTGTAAATGTCTGAGCTGTATCATTATCTGTAAATGATGAGTTACTTTTCTTAAATGCTGCTGTTGTAGCATCATATGATTGTACATTAACGTCTATATCTGCATCTTGCAATGAAGCATCTGCTAAGTTAAGACTTGTATTTACACTTGTATTTAAATGTGTTTCAGTAACTACTCCACTTGCAATGCTTAATACAGTACTTCCTGTTACATTACCTGTGTGATTATTGTGACTTAGACTTGGTGTTGTTCCACCAGTTGAAGTTAAACCTGTTCCACCAGATACAGAAGTTACTCCTGCATTATCTCCTGAATTACTTCCACTTAAATTTGATAAATTAGTAATATCTCCAGCATCAATATTAGCTGCTTGACTTGCTAAGTATACTGGGTCTGCTTCTGTGAATGATTGTAATGCACTATCTGCTTTACCTAATGAAGTTTGTACTCCACTATCTAGTTTCAGTACATCAACACTACCAGTTTTAATATCAGCTTTAATATCTTGACCAGTTAAAGTCATATCAATCTCTGCTGTGTCTGTTACTGTAACTGCATTATGTCTTGCACTTGTATTTTCTGATATTCCAGCGTGGTCGTGAAGAGTAGTATCTCCACCATCTGTTAAATCAGTTGCATTAGCATCTGATATATTATTTACTTCTGCACTTTCTTCTATAGTTCCTAACTTAGTTGAACTTGTACTGTCAAAACTAATCTTAGAATTGTTAGCACCTACTTCACTATCAAGTGTAGCGTGAGTTTTAGTTCCTATGTTACTTAGTAATGTGTGGTCTGTTACTCCACTTGCAGGTGTGTCCCATTTAACTCCTAATCCTTCTGTTGAATCAGCAGTCAATACTTGTCCGTTAGTCCCAATGGGGATTCTAGCATCAACTGTATCGTAACCAGATAAATCACCTTTAGTTGTTAAAGGACTTGAGCCTCCAGCTGCTGCATTAAGAGTGTTACCATCCCAAGAAATATTAGTTCCTGCTGTTATAACTGTACTAGGAGTTGATGTAAAAGCACTATTAGCTGTTATTGCACTTGCTTGTCCAGAAGTTATACCATCTTTAGCTGTATTAATTACGTGTTCATCGTATAATGCCTTAGTCATAACTCCTGCATTAGTACTGTTTGCACCTTCAATAACATCATTAGTTCCATCACTAGACTGAATGTCTACATTTGTTGGAGCTTCTACTACTGTTATGTTGGTATCTACATTTGTTTCTTTAGCTGTGTTAAGAGCTACTGCGTCAGAAGCTGCTGTGCTATAAGAAACTTTAGCATTATTAGTAGTAATATTACTTGCTTGAGTTGGCGTTATACCTACCTTTGCAGTGTTAGCTATTACACTAGCTGTTGCACTTACGTTAGCCTCATCAGTAACGTCTGCACTCTCTTCAATAGTACCTAACTTAGTACTTGATGTTGAGTCAAAGCTAATTTTAGCTGTATTTGCTGTGATAGCTGATTTATTAATCAAGCCATCCTTTATGATTTTACCAGTTGTACTATTAAATACTGCAATGTTTTCGTCTACAGCTGTTGCTGGACCTGTTACGTCACCAGCTCCTGCTCCACCAGCTTCCCAACTAGTATTAGTACCATCTGTTTGTAATACCTTACCATTATTACCTGTTTGAGATGGGAGAATATCTGTTTCATCTACACTATGAGGATTGCTAGTGCTATTAACGTGACTATCTATCTCTGTGTGAGTTTTAGTACCTATATTTGCTATCTTTGTGTGGTCTAAACTACCTTCAACATTTAATTTACTGATTCTTTTAGTTGCTGGTGTTCCACCTGGAGCATCAACTACTACGAATACGTCATCATCTGTTAAGATTGTTGCTTCTGGTAAGTTGCTTATTTTTGTATCTGCCATTTGTTATCCTCTATAATATAATTTTGTCTCCAGTCTCTATTAATACAAAGTCTGATATTTCCATTAATATGAATGAATTTGGTGTGATTAATATATCTGCTCCTACTGAAAATGACATTCTAAACATTAACTGTTCAGGATTACCTTTTTCTTCTTCAAAGGATATACTATCTACTTTACATTGTGTCTCATCAAAGTCTCCTTGGTATGGACTAACCGCACCAAAGAAAGTCTCTACTGAGTTACTTCCGTATTTACTCACAAAGTTAATTGTGTTTTGTTGTCCAGAGATTAGACTTTCTAACCACTGTTTTTGAGCTAGGATTGTTTTACAAGTTCCTACACTTGTTCTATCTGTTTCTGAAGGTGTTAAAACTCCACTTAATTCAAGTGTCTTTCCACTTCCTTCATAATCGTAATTGTAAGCACCATTAGGTCCAGTACCAGTTATAAGAGAGTTCTCTATTGTACTGATAATTTTCTCTTTGCAAGTCTCTACGTCACCATCTTGGAACGTAAATACCACATCATTTACTGATAGTGTTACATTCGTCATTTTATCTCCTATTCATAAACTATTAATACGTCTGCGTTTTCGTCTACTATACTTACAAATAATCCATCGTTAAAAGGTGCTCCAAAGAAATCAACTGATGTTGTTCTACCATCTTCCTTCTTTTTTAGATTTCCACTCGCCCAAATCAATACTCCTGCTGTGGAAGTTCCATCGTATATATTTATATCTGCATTATCCGTTACATTACTTATTTGCATTCCTCTTAAATTTCCTGCACCATATTTGAATACTGTACCACTTACACCTGATGCTCTTTTAGTTGCTGGTGCTGTAATCAATTCTCCTTGTCTTGCTATATACATACCTACACTTTCAAAGTTTACGTTAGTAGACCCTGCAGTGTTTAAATTTTCCATAGTGATTGGTAATGTCATAAAGTTAGATAAATGTGCTCCCTTCATTTTATGTAATAATGATTCTCCAATGTAAAATAACACCGCCAAAGGTGTCAATTCAATAGTTAATTTGTAATATGTGTCTACTAATGGAGTAAAATGTGGATTTATATTTCCGTTAAAATTACCACTTGTAATTGAATTAACTGTCCCAGCATTTGCTCTTGAGTTTACACTAAATGTTCCATTATTTAATTCAAAATAAAATCCATCAACAGGAGTATTTATTGTATCAGTTGTAGTATAAGCTCCAACTCTTCTAATATTATTTGCAGTTGATGCTGTTTTAAAATTGAAACCACCAGAGAAATACTGTGCACTTCCTGCTACAAATCGTGATTTTCTTACACTTGTGTATTTTGCAGAACTTGCTGCTGTTGCTCCATCTTCATTTGTATATAATTCAATCTCTCCACCACCTTGTGTGACTGAACCGTCAAGTAAACTTCCATCTGTCCAGAAGTTAGGGTCTTTAGTTGTGCCATCAAAGTTAGTACCAACCATTCTATATACTGGACTAACTGCCATTTCACTTGTTGGGTTTACCCAAACGTGTCTATCATAATTTTCATCATCACGAATTGAAGTTACAACTTGTAAATTACCTTGATGACTAAGTGCTCTTGGTAAAGGATTAATAATAGGTGTCATAGCTGAATCAATAACTAGATTAGTAGTAGTTATCTCACTAAGGTCTACATTCTTTACTCTAACTCTATAAAAAGGTGCTACACTCATTATGACTCTTGTACAAGCCTTATTTGCATAACATATTGTTTCGTCTGTTATAGTTTTAATAGTATCAACAAATGTTTCATCTATGCTTTGGTCAACATAAACTATAGTATCTTTGTCAGATGAATGGTAAACTTGAATACCAGAGATACCATATGTTGCTTCAGCACCACCAGTATAAGTTTCGTTGTATGCTAAATTGTCTGTACTTAATGTTTCTAATGATTTATGTATTGATTGTATTACTGAAACCCCTAAATGTGCTCCACCATCAGCTGATAAGTGTGAGTCTATAGGGTTACCACTACTATCTAGTTGTGTAGTCTTTACATTTCCTTGTTCGTCAAACTTCTTATATTCTAAGTCAGTTATTGTTCTTTTTGTTCCCATTTTGTTATTCTCCTAGTATTATGTTATAAGTACTTAATATACACCCACAGGATGCATCCTAAGCACTCGTACAAGCCCTACAAGCCATTATTATTGAAAAGCTATAGTAAGGGTAGGGTGAAATAAAGTACGCTTAAAACAGCACTTACGAGCGTCTCAGAGGCATACTAGATTTCATCCAAATCATTCAATTCTTATCTTAAAGATACTGAATCTAAATCCAAATCTTCTACTTCACCATCTTTTATTTCAACGATTACTTTAGCTAAGTACTTAACGTCATCTTGTTCAAATTTTACATCAACCAAAACATCTCCGTCCTTATCTTCGTAATCTACATCTTCAGTCTTAACTTCGTCTGCATCTCCTTGGATACGTACTCTTTCTACATCATCTTCATCAAATTCTACACTAGTTTCATTAACAGTTCCTGCATTAAAAACATAGTCTTCCTTATCCATTAAATCTTTAAACTCTGCCTTAACTTCTGCTAATGCTAGTTCTTTGATTTCATTTACGAATACGATTCTATCAACCACTTGGTCAAGCTCATCTTCGTCTAAATCTTCAGTAAGATATTCTACAATACCTTTATTGTCGTAGATTTCGTTTAGAACTAAATCTAAGTTACCGTTGTCTACTTCTACTTCAACTGTTACGTTTTCGTATACTGTTTCTACTTCTGTTTTGTATTCAATAACTGGTTCTGCGTTGTTCAAATCTACAATATTCTCAACTAAGTTACTGTTGTTAAGTTGTAATTGTGAAATTTGACCAGCCTGGTCTTGAATTGTATCGTTTTTAACAATACCTGTACCTAAAGCACCTGCACCAATAAGTACAATACCTGCACCGATTGCTCCTGCTACTTTTAATATTTTCTTTGTTTCCATTTTTATTTATCTCCTTGT
>Ga0222694_1000333_pt1 | contig 11120 bp, 7 predicted proteins | sample AntAcemetage1333_FD_181145 | JGI IMG/M metagenome (GOLD analysis project Ga0222694, IMG submission 181145) | Saline water microbial communities from Ace Lake, Antarctica - #1333 | ecosystem: Environmental > Aquatic > Non-marine Saline and Alkaline > Saline | place: Antarctica: Ace Lake...
AGTCTTTGGCTAAGTCTTTTACACCTGCAATAGATTCATTGGCTGAGTCTTTTACACCTATGGCTGAGTCTCTGGCTAAGTCTGTAAAACCTATAGTCGAATCCTTAGAACCTATAGTCGAATCCTTAGAACCTATGGCTGATTCATTGGCTAAGTCTGTAAAACCTATAGTCGAATCCTTAGAACCTATAGTCGAATCCTTAGAACCTATAGTCGAATCTTTGGCTAAGTCTTTTACACCTGTAGTCGAATCTCTGGCTAAGTCTGTAAAACCTATAGTCGAATCTCTGGCTAAGTCTGTAAAACCTATAGTCGAGTCTTTGGCTAAGTCTTTTACACCTGCAATAGATTCATTGGCTGAGTCTTTTACACCTATGGCTGAGTCTCTGGCTAAGTCTGTAAAACCTATAGTCGAATCCTTAGAACCTATAGTCGAATCTTTGGCTAAGTCTGTAAAACCTGTAGTCGAATCTCTGGCTAAGTCTTTTACACCTATGGCTGAGTCTTTAGTTAAATCTTTAAACCCTGTATCTGAAGCTTTTGCTGAGTCTGTAAAACCCGTGGCTGAATCTTTTGGTTTGAAAAGAAAATTTAAAAATAAAAACATTCAAAAAGGATTGGATTGGTTTACTTCTGAAGAAGGTGGTGGGTATACGAAAGAACAAGCTATTGGTATTATAGGAAATCTTTTACAAGAAAGCCAACTTGACCCTAAAGCATTTAATAAAGCTGGTGGTGGTAAAGGTGCACGTGGTATAGCACAATGGAGAGGAAGTAGATTAAAAGATTTTGAGGATTTTATTGGTAAGTCTGTATTAGATTCAACTTATGAGGATCAGTTGAGATTTTATACACATGAAATGTCGAAAAAAGGTAAAGAATTTAGAGCTGGTAAAAAATTAAGGGCTACAACAGGATTTGAAGATGCAACACTTTCTGTTAGAAAATACTATGAAAGAGGGCCTAATACCGAAGATGATCAACGGTTAAGATATGGAAAAAATATTTATGATAATATGGCTTCTGTGAAAAAACCTGGAGGTAAAATAGAATCTGCTGAAGCGGATAGAGCAAAGGTAATTCAGGATATATACAATAGTAGAAGAGAAACTGATACCAAAAGAGACCAAGATAGAGCAGAAATGACTAGAGTTATGAAGGAAAGTTCATTTAAAACTGATAAATACCAAACAGATATGGCAAAACAAGGAAGTTTAAGTAATACAATAATAGCAGGTATGAGTGGTAGTAGAGGAGATGTGTCTGATATACCTGAAGAAGTTGATAACTATTTGCTTGGATTATCTGTAGCTGGAATATTAAGTTAAGGAGAGGAGAATGGCTCAAAAATATCAATGTCCTTATTTCGTACCCTATACTGAACCAGGTTTTTATGGTACGTGGATATATATAACATCTCACACACTAATGCATCAAACAGCCCTTGCTGGTGGAACTAATCCAGGTGGTTTAGTTTTAAATGATAAAATTGAATCTTCAACATGGAAATATCTTGCTCCTCAGCAAATAATGGAATCAATTAATAATACGTGGGAACCATGGGAAACAATATCGTCAAGATTAGCAGGTAAAGGTCAAGAAGTATTACAAATGATTGAAAGTGGATCTGCACTTGCCACAGCATTAAAAGGTCAATTAGGGGGTATAGATGTTGGTAAATTTTTTAAAAATTTATCAAGTGTTGATAGACAAAAATTAAAGGTAGATACACCTTTGGTATATACTAATACAGAAAGAAGGGAATACACATTACAATTTAATCTTACTGCTAATGAAAGTGGTGTGGGTAGGAGTTCGGCACATATAATGATGCAAGGTTTAACAGATTTAAAAATGTTTTCATTACCTACAAGGTCAGATGATCATCATGGATTAGGTATAGAATTACCTCATGTATTTTCATTAAAAACCATAGCAGGCCCTGAAGAAAATGAAGCAAACTTTCCTATGATAAATATAGAATATGCAGTTATAACTTCAATTCAACCAACATATATGGCACCTTACGATGACCAAGGATATCCTATGAGAATAGAACTTACAGTTACATTTAAAGAATTATCTCCTTTGTATTCAGATTCTATAATATCGTTTTAACAAGGATATATAATGACTATAACAAAAGCAGACAAAACATTTAGAGAATTGACGGGACATCAACTTGAAGAACAGAGTTTCACGAGGATGTTCAATATATTGGTAGACCATGACAGATATACCAAGTTCATGAATATTTTCCATTCTTATACCTTCAATGAAAATATCACTGTTGATGTAGCCTTCTTTGATACTTATGAAGTTGGACATGAAGAATGGTGGGATAATATTTCTGTTAAATTTTATGGTACCCCTCTTCTATGGTGGGTTATACCGGCTTTTAATAATATTGTGAACCCTTTTGAAGGATTAGAGCCTGGTATAAACTTAAAAATATTGAAAGCCCCTTATATATACAGTCTATTGAGAGATTTGGATACTATATCTGGAACATAAATTATGGCGGAAAATACTGAAAAACTTGGATATACTATAGCATTAGGACTCAATTACGGTGTTGTGGCTTTAGAGCCTGGTGATATACAACAATTTTATTTCATTGAGGATATCTTTTCTTTCTGTATGGTTGGTAAAATGATATTCGAGGATAGATTTGGATTTGTTGAATATGGTCCATTTACAGGCAATGAAAGATTACTACTTGCTTATGGTGAACAGAAAAGTAGAAGGTTATTATTCGATATCATTAAGATTGAAAAAATGACTATGAGTTCACCAACTTTATCTACTACAGGTACACAAATTGTTATATATTTTGTTGACACTACATACAAATACTTTACTAAGAGGAGATTTAGTAAGTCTTGGAGTGATGAGCCTATTTCCGATATTATGGATCATATACTTCAAAAAATGTGTACAGGTGGTGATAATGAACAAATATTATTAAAAAGAAGAGATCCTTCGGATACTAAAGTTGATTTCATCATGCCTTATTGGACACCTATGGAATCTATATCCTGGCTGAATAAAAGAACTAAACCTAACAGTCCACAAAATGTTGGAAATGACATAGGTGGTTACCTTTATTATAACAACACTCATTGGGATGATAGTGAATCTAAAAATAAGGATAATAATTTCACAGCAGCTTGGAAGAGTATAAATGGTCTATTCTCGTATCCTATAACCAGAGAAGATGAATGGATAGATTGGGAAAACCCTTTTGTATTTTCAGGTGGTCCTCCAGGTTCAACAGATGATGCCCCTACATATGTTAATAAAATATTAGATTGGAGATATGGTGGCATAGATTTCACTAATATTAAGAAGATTCAAGGTGGGCATATGTTAGGTTATAATTTTGATGGTAAAGAATTAATAGACAGAACATATAAATACTATAAGAATGGTGATACAAAAACTAATATCGGAATGATAGATACTATAACAGGCTTAGGTAAAAAGTCTTTATTTCCTGATATTAGTGAAAGAGATTCAGAGATGGTATTATCTGGTGCTGATAATGAAGATGAGTTGGATAACATCTACTACCACGACTGGTTAAGAAATTATAGTAAACAACAAGTATTGAGTGTTATTGTTAGAGGATGGGAAGAAAGGTTTGCTGGAATGATGATAAAAGATGTTATATGGGAAAGCTTTGAAAATTCAAATTTAGGTGGTAATAGAAATATGATAGGACCTTATGTAATTAAATCAGTGACACATAATTTCGGAACCAAACAGGGATACACACAACGGTTAGTACTGTTAAAGAATGCTTATTATAAGTCTGATGCTTCATTAGTAGAATTAACGGAGACAAATACAGCAACTACAGGAATTTTAGGATGATAAAGAACGAACCAACAGATATTAAACAAAGACAAGAGAAATACTATGGTATATACCGTGGAGTTGTTGAAGATAATAATGATGGAAACCATGAGGATGGTAGAGTTCAGATAAGAGTTTGGGGTGTTCATACAAAACAAACCAATAAAACCGAAATAGAAGGCATACCTACAATTGACTTGCCTTGGGCACAACCAGCATATCCTATTGTAGAAGGTAGTATTTCAGGTATAGGACTATGGAGTATACCAGTACAGGGAACTCATGTATTTTTATTTTTTGAAAATGGTGACCACATGCAACCAAGATATTTTGCTTGTGCTCCTGGTATACAACCAACAGAGGTAAATTTCAATAGAAGTGAAGCTGATGTAGGTTTTAAAGACCCCGATGAGATATACCCTCTTACAAGTCTTATGGATCAGGCTGATATGAATAGGTTAGCAAGAGGGGAAACTGATTTGACTGCTATAGAATCCATAGCCCTTCAAAAGACAGTGGATGGTTTATCAGATACTTATGAACCTGATAATAGTTATGCTGCTGTGTATCCTCATGATATGGTATTAGAAACACCAGGTGGTCATGTAATAGAACTCGATTCAACACCTGATAATAAGAGAATGTTAGTATATCATCCATCTAATACATATATGGAGATAAATGATGATGGAAGAATGATTGATAAGGTTGTTGATGATAGACATGAGATTACTATAGAAAATAGAACCGTATATATAGGTATAAATGATACACATTCTGTATTAGGTGATAGGAAAGAAGAAATTGATGGTTCATGGCTTATGGATTCTGATGCTGGTATGACCTTAACTGATAATGGAATAATAACAGCACAAGTTGGCGGTTCTTCTATTGTTATAATACCTGCTAATATAACTATATGTTCTACTACAGTATATATAGGAACAAAAGTTTACCTTGGAGGATGTGCTGGAGCGGGTAAAGCATTAGCAACAGCAGATCACGTACATTGTGGAGTACAAAAAGGTAATGATTGTACAGGACCACCTGATGATATAACAACAAACACATTTGCAGTATAAAGGTAATAATTAATGGCAATAACAGCAGTATATTCGGATATAGATATAAAGTTAACACAAGCAACCGATGGGGATATTCTACGGGATATTGATGAAGATGCTGTTATAAATTCTATTATAAATATTATAAATACTTTGCAGGGTAGTAGAAGAATGTTACCTGAATTTGCAGCATCCATGCAGAGGTTATTATTTGAACCTATAGATGAGAGTACAACAGGTCTTATTAGGTCTAAAATTGTGGATAATGTAAATAGATGGGATAATAGAGTAGTTGTAGAAGAAATATATATCAATCCTATACCTGATGAAAATTTATATAAATGTCTAATGAATTTCAGAATTTTAGGTTTCGATATAGAAGGAACCAGAAGTATAGAATTTATATTAAGAAGAGCTTAAAGGAGAATAAAGAAATATGGCTAATGTATTAACACCTGAATATTTGGATATTGATTATAATACTCTGATAAGTTCTATTAAGGATGAATTGGCTAATAGTGATGTATTTAAGGATTTTAATTATGAAGGCTCCAATATTGCAGTTCTTATTGAATTAGTATCTTATATAGGTGAATTGAATACTTATTTTTTAAACAAGGTAGCTAAAAATGTATTTATGGAAACTGTTGATATATATGAAAATGCTAACAGATTATCTCGTCAGGAAGGTTATGAACCTAAAGGATATATTAGTTCTAAAGCAACATTGGCATTAGAAGTATCCGAGGATGATGGAGATAGTGGGGTTAATTTTATTGAAGGTGATATATTATACCTACCTGCTTGGCATAAAATAGTATCAACTAAACAATATGACGGATCAGTAATAAACTTTGCTACTACAGAATCACAAACAGAAACGGCTACCACAGCAGATACAGTAACTTTTAGTGTTCCTGTTGTTCAAGGTGATATTGTTGAACTTTCATTTACAGGAAAGGATTTGGTTGATAATGAATTAACCTTACCTACATATAATTACGCTCATGATGATGACCTGGATGATGATATTAATACTATAGAATTAACCGTAAATAGCACACCATGGTCTCGTATAAGTGATTTTTATGATGAAATAGGTTCTTTGGTTGATGTGGATACCGTATATATGATGAAGTATGATAAATACGAAAGAACTAAAATTATCTTTAGCTCCAGTAGAGAAGTACCTGGGGATACTGATGAAATTGAAATCACAGCTCTTAAAAGTTTGGGGGCTAATGGAAATGTTGCAGCAGCAGCTATTACAACTCCTGATGCCAATTTTGTAAAGAACACAACGGATACTACTAAAGGTCCCGATGAAGATGGATGGTTGGGTAATAGCACATTAACTATAACAAATTCGGAAGCTTCTATTGGTGGTGCTCTACCAGAAGATATTGATAAAGTAAAGGAAAATACAACTGCTAATCATAATGCTCAATATAGAGATGTAACATCAACAGATTATAAAGCTAATCTTGAATCCAGGTCTGATATTGAATGTGCTCATGCTTGGGGTGAACAAGAAATAGCACCTTCCGGAAGCATATTAGAATATAATAAAGTTCATATAGCGGTAGTCCCTCCTGATGATCCAGAAGATTGGGAAACAGGAACTATAAATACTTCAGCAGACACATGGACACCTTCCGGTGGTATAGTTTCCGGTAGTATTATCGTACCTACTTCTTATGTATCAGCATGGACATCCGAATTAGAAGAATATTTAGAACCCCGAAAAATGTTAAATGCTTATGAAACATGGGAATTACCTGATCTGGTTTATTTTTCATTTATGTTTGGGGTACGTTTATATAGGCTATATACCTTTGCGGATGTAAGTACTGATATTGAGAATAAGTTAATATACTACTTTAGATCTGCTAATAGAGATTTTTATGACTTAATTGACTTTAAAGATATAATTGAATATTTATTAGATACTACCATTGTTTCACCTACCGATAACTTTGACTATATTAATGGTATCAGAAATCTTATATTGAGAGACCTGGATTGTAATGAAGAAATACATGAAATTAACACTTCAGATAACTATCCTCAGTATACTACAGCCACCTATCATAGTGATACAGAAAATAAACTTAGACCGATTAGATTAGGATTTGACCAATTTCCTATATTATGTACTGATACAGTTAGTGTGGTGGAGGAAACGTAAGAATGGGTAAATTTAGTGACCTTCCACGTTTTTTATTAAATGATTACTTTGATGAATCATTAAGTACTAGTTCTACGACAAATTCTACCATACAAAACTCATATTTACATGGTGGTAGGTCATCTACTACAGTTGATGGTGGATATTGGACAAAAATGTGGGTAAAAATTGATACAATTAGTAATGAGATTGCCCCATATCCAGGTTTCACAGAATATAATTTTAGAATTGATAGTAATATTCGCAATGAGGACAATTTTCAATTTGATTTAGGCTCTCTATTAACATTACCAGCCTCAGCTAATGGGACATTTGAAACAGGTTCAGAAGTATATTTTAAGAAAGGTAGTTATATATATGAATGGCTTGTTAATAATTCAACATTTTATAAGAATTTTTTCAATACTAATAAAATGTGGTTATACTTCGGTAAGATATACCTTCAATCAGGTGAGACTGACAAATATCGTATAATATTTGATGGTATGAAGAATTTTGTTATGAATGCTTTACCTTCACATCAAAGGTCTGACAATCTTACAGAATTTATGAGATTATATTTCGATAAGATATACCATGAAATATATAATATGACCAAAAATATTAATAGTTTGATAGATGCTAGAGAGATTGACACTGATTGGATAGAATATATTACTAAAAATTATAATATCGAATTGGACCAATATTTAACAGGTATATCTCTAAGAGAATGGGTAGAAAATATCATTTATCTGTTAAAAAGAAGAGGTACATATTCTTCTCTCTTTATTATATGGAAAACATTATTAGAGAACACTTCTAATAATCTTAATATTTATAATAGATGGCATGCTGATTTAACAGGTGAGACTGATGTTCCTTTAGGCAACTTTTTAGACATTTTACATCAAATGGAATATGGATATGAACCAGAAGGATGTGCTGGTAGTTATTGGTATCAGAAATCTTTAACATTAGCCGAATCTGTTTTACATACTCAAAATACTGTTAGTACCACATGGGATATATACCATGAAATGTTTAGTAAAAACATTATAGCACAATGTTATAATACTGATAAGGAAAGGATATGGCCTATAAGTATAGTTGCTGTAAACACAGGTCTTTTGAGAATAACATTTGCAACAGCAATAGCAGGATATGCTTTCCTTATAAGAAAAGGTGATTACTTACATCAACAAGAGACATCTTTATCTAATTGGAACATAAATCATATGTTAGGACAACAAACAGTATTAAGCCAATTCCAAACCGATGATTTTAATACTATGTTACCTGATAGTGTGAATTTACAAGATGAAAATGTTCTTAATGCCGGATTTACTAGTACAACTGGTTATGGATTGATTAAATCAGACGGTGTATATAAATTTACTCAAGCAATAGCAGCAATAACTTGGAGTATAAATCATGCTTTAGGTCAAAATGTTTTTGTACAGGCATTTAATAGTAGTGATAATATGATAGAACCCACATCTATAACATTAACTTCTACAGGTGATGGTACAGCCGTATTAGTATTTAATGAAGCTGTTGCTGGATATATATTAGCAAAGTTATCAGAAGACGCCACAACATTACCAGAATATGACATTACTGATATGATATTATCAACGCATTATAAAGTAGAGGTTGATTTATCTTGTGAACCTCTGGATGATGAGGATTCAACTCCAGCTATTTTATCAGAAACAACTATAGATAGGCTCATAACTAATTGGGAATTGATGCGTCCTGTTACAAGATTTTCCCATTATCATGAATTAATAGCCCCTATTACAGATTTTACGGGTAATGATATATCTTTATATAGTTCGGGTTATGATGCTTCTTTACATACTAAATATACAACTTCTGCCGGTGAATTATTACCACATGCAGACAGTGATACAATGATCCACACACAATATATAAATAATGATACATGGACCATTACTCATTCACTTAGTGCTACAGATTGGATAGTGCAATGTTATGATGATGATGATTATAGAATATGGCCTGATAATATTCATGCTATAGGAACCAATGTTATTGAACTCAATTTTGAAGATGCTATAAATGGCCACGCTGTATTTGCAGAAATAATACCTCCAAGCGGTGTTTCTTATACACAATCAGCAGCGACAAGTGGTTGGGACGTAGCACATGGAATGGGTACTAAAGAAGTTTTGATACAGTGGGATGATTTATTGTCTCATACTAAAATAGTACCTTCAGGTGCGACATTAGAAGGTGTAAATGATATAAGGGTATTATGGGGGGAACCTATAAGTGGTATTAATTTATTATCTTTTTATGATCTTGTTTACCCCAAAGTAACTCCAAATACAGAATGGATATTAAACCATGATTTAGGTACAGATTCTATTATTGCACAATTCTTTGATGATACTGACACTATGATAGAACCTTTATCATTATATTTAGATAATAGGAATAAGGTCACAGCTACTTTTAGCACTGCTGTGGCAGGTTATGTAGTTATGAGAGGTGTTAATAAATCTATAACTGAACAAGATGTTATGAATAGTATTGAAAGTGGTACATGGATGATAGGACAAGGTACATCTGGTTCAGCGTATGATCCATTAACAACCGATAGTGTTGAATCATTATTAGTAGCTGGAGACACTTTAGATATAAATAGTGATGATGACTATTATTATATTGATTTTGAAGTTAATAATATTGTAAATGATGGTGAAGATTGGGATATAACGGAAGCTCTAATATTGAATAATGAAGGAGAACCTAAATTTTATTCTTATTTTTCACCTATACATAAACCATCGGATGTGTGGTTTAATATGCATTTTAGAATACAAAGGTCTCAAACCTAAAGGGAGAGAATATAATGGCAAGAGTTCATTTTTGGAATTTTTTACTTAATTCAGAAGGTCAGCCTATAGAGAATGCTGAAGTATGGGTATATTTAGCTGGTACATTAACACCTGCTGATCTTTATCAATCAGAAACAGGTTATTATAGTATTACACCTCTTTCTAATACTTTTCAAAGTTATGAAGATGCTGATGAAACCCAGAGTGGTGTAGAAATTATAAAAACTGATGATACTGGTTATTTTGAATTTTGGGTAGGTGATAATAATGAAGTAAACGGTTATGAAGCAACGCAAAAATTCAAAATAAAATGGTATAAAGCTGGTGTAGCTGAAGGTGAAATTGACTATGTTAATCTTATTACTTATGCTGCTGGTACAGATGGACAAGGATTTGAATGGGAAGGAGCTTGGGCTACTAGTGTTACTTATGATTCTTATGATGTAGTTTCCTATAGTTATACTGGTTCAGCCGCAACAAGTGCTTTTGTTTGTACATATAGACATACATCTGATGAAACCATTACAATACCGGGCACAGGCTCAGATTGGACATCTTATTGGGACCTTTTTATAGAAGGTAGTGGAACTTCAGGAACTTCAGGAACTTCAGGTACGAGTGGAACTTCAGGAACTTCAGGAACTTCAGGTACGAGTGGAACGAGTGGAACTTCTGGAACGAGTGGAACTTCTGGAACGAGTGGTAGTAGTGGCAGTTCAGGCACAAGCGGAAGTTCAGGAACGAGTGGTAGTAGTGGCAGTTCAGGAACGAGTGGTAGTAGTGGCAGTTCAGGAACGAGTGGTAGTTCAGGCACAAGCGGAAGTTCAGGAACGAGTGGTAGTTCAGGCACAAGCGGAAGTTCAGGAACGAGTGGTAGTAGTGGCAGTTCAGGAACGAGTGGCTCTTCTGGTACATCAGGCAGTTCAGGAACGAGTGGCTCCTCAGGCTCCTCAGGCTCCTCTGGTAGTTCAGGCACAAGCGGAACTTCTGGTTCAAGCGGAACTTCTGGAACGAGTGGTAGTAGTGGCAGTTCAGGCTCAAGCGGAACTTCAGGCACGAATGGTAGTTCAGGCTCTTCTGGAACGAGTGGTAGTAGTGGCAGTTCAGGCTCAAGCGGAACTTCAGGCACGAATGGTAGTTCAGGCTCTTCTGGAACGAGTGGTA
>Ga0222694_1000337_pt1 | contig 10987 bp, 10 predicted proteins | sample AntAcemetage1333_FD_181145 | JGI IMG/M metagenome (GOLD analysis project Ga0222694, IMG submission 181145) | Saline water microbial communities from Ace Lake, Antarctica - #1333 | ecosystem: Environmental > Aquatic > Non-marine Saline and Alkaline > Saline | place: Antarctica: Ace Lake...
CCCTTCTCATTCTTGACTGTAATTTCTAGACTCATATGATTTAGCCTCTCTTACTTATCCTTATTTACGTATTCTTAATCCATAACTCGAAACTGAGTCTTAGTAGTACTTGTCTTGCCGTCAACAATACTGACACACGTTATCAAGTACACATCCGTGTCAACGTCCTCAGTATCCCACCAATAACTATAGGTTCCTAGCGTGTCTCTAGTCATGGCCGTCGCTGCTAACAGTTCGGTATCAAAATCAACCTCGCCGTAAAAGATTGACACGGTAGGAACTGAATCAGCGTCAACAATCATATTGTCTTCATCGTGCGTAATTATTCTAATCCTAGCATCAGTTCCTGCATTTGCTGAATCAACTTTTATCATGTCACTATCCTTTGTAGACGGCTAATGAAGCCTTCAAAATACTGATTAGTATGTTATTCTCAGGGTTGTAATCGTACATTCCCATTCCTGCTCTTCCAGAAAGCACAATAGTGTCAACAAGTGTCCTTGCAATTGCGAATACGTTACTATCATTTATCGCTATGTTTTCTGACTTAACAATGCCGATAGCCGAAACAAGCGCATCAGCAATAGCCATGCTTTCTTCGAATGTGTAATTCCTTGATAATGCTGCACTGCTAGACAGTGTAAGAATTTCCGTGAACACTCTTAGGATACAGTCTCTCAAACATATTTCATCATCAAACGCAAGTGATTCTACATTAGCTAGCACAATGCCCTTAGCTATCTCATCAGATATTCCAAGTGCCTCAGCTACTGCTAATGCAATGCTGAATGAAGCAACGTCAGAAAATGACATGCTCTCCGCAAAGCTTTTCTTGTTTATAGCGAATGCAAGCGCAGAAGCAATTTCCATTTGCTCTGACATTATTATGCTGATTGCCGCTATGTCTCCGTCTGAAAAGCCTATCTCCTCGCCTAAAATCCTAACCATCGTCAGGACTATGGCTACTTGATCATCTAATGATATCGTGTCTGACAGTGTTTTGAATATGTTCTTAGAGTAATCATCAGCTAGTGTGAAATCATCAACGAAAGATCTACTTATCGTTATAGCTTTTGTGAATGATCCAGCTATCGCCAAAGCCTCTGACTTACTAATGTTTGAATTCTTAGAGATTGCATCTGACAGCAGCACTGTCTCAACAAGCTGTTTCGCTACAATGCTTGACAGATTATCTTCGATGGCAACCGCGTCAGAGTATGAGAAAATACCAGACTTTACAAGGGTGTCATTTATCTCAAGTGCTTCTGTTAGTGCGGTGTATATGCTATTCGTCTCTTCATCAGAGATATCAATAATCTCTGGCAAGATCTTTATTATCGTTGATACGAATGAAACCTGATCGTCAAGTGTTAACGTTTCGCCATATACAGAAGAGATTGCCTTGCTAAACGCATCTGAGAAACCTATCGTATCGTTAGCTATATAAACCAAGCCAGCCGTTAGTTCGGCTATGCCAGACACGCCGATTGTTTCCGCGAACAGTTTTTGTATTCTCTCTAAGTCTCCATCGCTGAGAGATAACTCTTCACCTAATAATCTGGTCAGCGTAACACTTTTGCTGAACTCGTCGTCCAATGATAATTCTTCATTCGCTATAACGATTGCGCCAGAAACAAGTATAGCGAGTGCGGCCAAGTCTATCGTTTCAGCGGATGGTTTTGATATGCTCTTAACGATGACGTCAGACAAAGCGATAACTTCACTGACTGTCCTGTTGCTCTGTTTATTCACTGTGTCAGAAAGACCGATTATGTCAGCCACAGACTTGCCTATTGAAAACGAGGTAGAATCAGAAAGAGGTGATGTATCTTCGAACAGTCTCGTCAAAACTGACTGTAGTTCAAAGCCACCGATAATCCCGATTGTCTCTGACTTAGACATTTCTGAATACTTAGATACAGCATCAGAAATCAATAGAACTTCGGACAAATGCCTTATAATAAGACTAGACACAGAGCCATCTAAAGCAAGCGTTTCTGCATATGACTTTGCGCCAGCACTGCTCATAGCGCCAGATATTCCAAAAGTTTCGACAAGCACCTTGAAGATGTTTTCTATATCTCCATCAGACAGCGATAATTCATCTGTCAACGAGAGTATAATCGTCAGTAGAATATCAACCTGATCATCGAGAGATAAAGTTTCTGCTTTTGATGCTCCAATCACTTTCGTCATTGCGTCAGAGAATGCTATCGTATCTGGGAAGACTCTTAGAAAAACAAGAGCGTTTGAGATGTCGCCAGATAGATCTAGAACCTCTTCGACAGTTTTTCCGTACAACTTAGCTATAGAGTCAAACAAATCGATTTCTTCGGCAAATGCTTTCATCACACTGACAACTGTTGCGTCTGTTAGGTCTACAGTATTCTCGAAAGTTCTTAGTATGATGCTAATAGTTTCAGCAGAAGCATCAATTCCAAGAGTCTCAGACAATATTTTTACTAAGTTTTTTGTATCCCCGTCTGATATATCTAAGTTTTCTAAGAACGCCTTCCCAACAGACAGCAATTTAGCATCTGCAATATCGAACTGCTCGGCAATTGCTCGGCTTATTGCTTTTTCTATTGTATCTTGAAGGACAATAGTTTCTGCGTATCCAACACCAATATCTTTCACAATGGCATCCGACATACCTAGCGTTTGAGTTAGGATCAAGACAGCGGCTAGCGAGGCAGAAAATTCAGCTTCAAGTCCAGCTGTTTCCGCCATCGTCTTGTAAATCTGATTTACGTTGACATCAGACAGATCAAATGCATCGGTGAAGCTTTTAGACATTGCGCCATTGAATGCAGCCGCTAATGGAAATGTTTCTGCCAACACTGAAAATACATCGTTCGCTTCTGCGTCAGATAGAGAAACAGTGTCTTCTAAGATTCTGCTGATAACTGATATGAGTGCTATCTGTGCGTCAAGAGACAACGTTTCGTTAATGTCGTGAAGCACCATTGCGATTGTCTTAGTGTCATCAAGTGCGATGGCGTCACTGTATGTCGCTGATATTGCAGCTGTCAATTCCTCAGCCATAGCAACATTCTCAGAGAAGATCTTTACGATATCTTCAATGTCTCCGTCGCTAAGTCCTAGTTCTTGTGTGAAAGACCTAACGAACACAGAGAGGAACGTGACATTTGCATCTGCTATAGCCAGTGTTTCAGAGGCAGCTTTGCCTGCGGCAGATCCTCTATTGGCCGCAACCGTCATGCTTTCAGCAAATGACTTGCCGAATGCTTTCACAATGGCGTCTGCGACGGCAAGCGTCTCTGGCATTGTTTTCGTAAAAAGTATCGTCCCGTCGCCAGAGTAAACATCCTCTGCGTACATATTAGATCCGTACATATTGTTTCCTTTTATCTTGCATTATGATACGTTCGACACGCCATTGAACGCCTTAATATCAGCGATTGCCACTCCGTTGATTGTCTTGATGTCTGCGATTGGTACGCCCATGATTGTCTTGATGCTTGTGGTTGATCCTGTTGTAAAGCTAACAGCGGCCCCATATGCAGTGCTGTCTGAGTTCGTAGCGTAAGCGCGGACATAGTAGAGGGTATTCCCAGTCAGCCCAGTCTTCGCCTGATCGAACGCGCCTTCGGCCCCAGCGCCTAACGTAGAAGAGCCATCCGCCCCTGCGATGTTGACTGGATCGGAGCCAGCCTTCCAACAGAATCCGTGCTGAGAGATTGACGCGCCGCCGTCGTCTGTTATGTTCCCGTTGAGTGTTCCACCACCGGGTACAACGGTATCGACTGCTTGCGTTGTGACAGTTGGAGCTTCAACTGGCGGTGCGATACTGAACGTCTTGATGAAGCCGTCGTTGTCCGGCCCAGAATAGGCAAGCGCACAGTGATTGGCGTCGATCTTTACCAGAGAGTTTATAAACGCAGTAATAGAGCCAGAGTCGTGTTCCAGATCGTTTACCTGGGTTATGTTCTCGTAGCTTCCGTCGATACTGAATGTCTTAATATGACCATTGCTGTCACTAATATATGCGAGCACAAAGTGGGTGCTGTCAATCATTATCAGCGAGTTGCCGTAAGCAACTCCAGTGTCGTGTTCCAGGTCGGCTATCTCTGCGATGTTGTCACAGTCACCATCTACACTGAATGTCTTGAGGAAGCCGTCTTGGACAGGGCCTGTATGGGCAAGGATTAAGTGAGTGGCGTCGATCTTTACCAGGGAGTTCCAGAAGGTTCTATAGGTAGTAGTTTCGTACCCATAGCTGTCTATCTCCGCGATGTTGTCATAGCTTCCGTCGATGCTAAACGTCTTGATGTACCCTCTGTTAAGTGAGGTAGTATAGGCAAGCGCAAAGTGGGTGCTGTCCATCATCACTAGGGAGTTTGCGCTCCCTTCGATAGTGTCGTGTTCAAGGCTGTCTATCTCCGCGATGTTGTCACAGTCACCATCTACACTGAATGTCTTGAGGAAGCCGTCGCCGCTATCGCCAGCGCAGGCAAGGATTAAGTGAGTGGCGTCGATCTTCACTAGCGAGTTGCTTGTGTTATCAACGATGTCATGTTCATAATTATCTATCTCCGCGATGTTGTCATAGCTTCCGTCAATGCTGAAGGTGGTGATGTAACCGTCGCCGCTAAGGCCTCGATGAGCAAGCGCGAAATGAGTGCTGTCCATCATCACTAGGGAGTTCCAGAATCCAAGCCCAGTACCAGGGTCATGTTCAAGGCTGTCTATCTCTGTGATGTTGTCATAGCTTCCGTCAATGCTGAAGGTTTTAATCCATCCGTCGTCATCAGGGCCATTATAGGCAAGAATGAAGTGTGTGCTGTCGATCATTACCAAAGAGCTATATGTGCCCTCACCAGTATCGTATTCATGACTGTCTATCTCGGCAACGTCGTAATCAGCCCACTCATATAGATCGAATCCATCAACGGTTGGAAGCCACTCTACCTTTTCGCCAAGCACTGTATCTGTGTAAATGCCGATAGTTATGTCTTTGTGCGGCAGATCACTTAGCTTCTTGAACGCAACTGCGTTATCCCAGTCAGGACTAACTACGTCAAAGCTGAACTCCTTGCCGCTCCCATCAGGCACTGTCTCGGTAATGGTTGTGGTCTTGTCTTCAGCGTACTTGAGAGTGAACGACTTCGACATCTTACTGCTGTCTTTCCTGTTGTAGAAGCCAAGCGCATCAAACAGATCGTCTTTCCCATCCCAGTCGTTCACCCTTATCGCTGCAACTCTGACAGACGCGCCAGCGCCAACCATCACTTTGTACGAAGACGCTAAGGCCATATCGATCTTTGAGCTTTTGTCGTCCTTCTCAATTACAACAGACCTAGCCTCGCTTTTGTATGTCTTTACGAAGCCGTCTTTTGTAATCGTGCTATCTGTGGCTCGTGCTTCTTCTACAGCATCTATTGACTGGAGTTCTGTCATAGGTCCTCCAAAGTAGGCTCAATTTCCCATCTCATAATTCCCCTTATACATACGTGACATATGCGTTATCTGGACTGAAGAGTATATCCTCTTCAGTACAAGCCTGACCGATAATCCGAACAACAACATCAGTTGCTTTCGTTGGTATAGTCTGCGTTATATCTCCAGCTGTTTCGCTTGCATAGATAGGCAACCCTTCGGCAAAAGCGGCTGGAAATGCCGCCGCTCTAACCTTGCCATACAACAACATCCTAGTAGGTTCTGCGTCCCCTGTCGCCGCTAATACACAGATACCTAGTTTTCCTTTTGAGGAAGCTTCTACCGTCGCGTCGGCTAGCATCCAATCCTCGTCAGGAGCAACATAGCACAAATCTCCAAAAGCCAGAGTAGCACCGGCAGTTCCAGGTTCTGTAATTCCAGAATATTTCCCGTCATCACTCAATAGTTCGTCAAGAATGATTGAGGTGTTTTCAGGTAACGCGGCACCAAGCAATGCTGTAATTGCTGCAGCTACTGTCAAGCCTTCAAGTCCGCTCTCTGTCCATCTAGCAAACTCATCGTCAGCAGGGTCACCGTCAATGGTTACGATATGGTTGTCCGTAATCGCGTGGACAATTGCGTGAATATGATCTGCTCTTGCTAATGAATGAGAAGTGCCGACACCAGCAGCAACAACAGCAGATATTTCTGCAGCTGCGGCTGTGTCCAGTGCGTCTCCTCCGTCTTCCGGATCATGCGAATCTTTGTGCGCCTGTGGAGCATTGTCTCCTGTTACATCTGCTCCATCCGCAACACCTATCAATGTTCTGACTTCAGTAGCGGTGAGGGCATCAATAGTTCCAGCTGTTATCCGCCCCACAAGCGTTTGTTCTGGTACGGTAAGAGCTACTGGAGTATCGTCAGATGTAGCCATTATCAGTGAATATGCATCCCACAGAGACTTTAACGTGTACTGAGTGTGGTCGTCGCCTTCCGTTAACCCCGAAAGACTGCTATGAGAAGAAGCGCCAGTACCAACAAATTCAGTATCTGTTGACATTTGGACAGCATCGAAGGCATCGGTTTCTCCTTCTTGGAGAATGATCTTACCAATAAGGATTCCGAAGTCTGAGATAATTGGTGGTAAGTCGCCTGGAGGATTGGCAAGGTTTGCTTCAGCTAGAGAGTAAGAGTCTCTGCCATAAACAATGTAGACATGCTCGTCGTCCGGATGAAGATAAACCCAATGGACTCCATAAGCTTTGTTGGCTAAGTCTCCGCCTGGGTGGCCCGTACCATCAGTGTTATCATCATAGTACAAATTACTGATTACAGTAGAATCGGCTGTGTATTGCCACACATCAGAAATTCTCCAGCAATAAGTAAACTTACCCACTGATGAATCATAAGCGCCAGCTGAAAATGGTGTATGCCTTTCGATTCCTACATAGGCTACGCCAGCAGCCATTGTTAATTCATTTGTAGCTTGCCATGCAATAGTACAACCTGAAGCAAGAATGAGTTTGTTGATATCTCGGTTACGTCGAGACAGCTTGAATGCAGCATTCTGGAATCTGAATCCACCGTTATTAAAGTGGACGTTGTCAGATGCATCTTTTCTCACATTGCCAAGTTGAATCTGTCTATTGTCCCCGGCATAGGTTACAGCTAAAGAAACAGTTGGAGTAGAATCTCCATCGTAGGACAAGACAACGAAGTACGTTGTATCAGCAGCTGTTATTGCTTGGTTGTCCTGTTCTGTAATACTATTCAAATGAAGAGGCGATGTAGGATCAAGTTCTGTATCCCGGAACGCTAGTGTGCCAGCTGATATTTTGTATGTTCCTGCGTTAGTACCTTCGGATATCTCACATCCGGTAATAACCATTGGGCTTAGTCCGTAGTCTTGGAAGTTTCTTGTGTCTTGCAGATCTTCGGCAACGGCTGATCGTTTAACAGTTGTAAGCGCAGGCCATTCTTTCTCCGTGTCCGCAGAACTAACAACAACTCCTAACGTACAGGCAATAACACCGGTGAGTGTGTTGGTTGTAATTCCAGTGTATTCTACAAGCGCGAAGCTTTCCCTTCCGCCAATACGAACATATCCGCCTCCGGAATCAAAGTCTGCCGCACTTGTAAGAACAACATCTGATTGCGCAGACTGGTCCTGTCTGGTCCAGGCGCTAGCTAATGTATTTTGTACTTCATTGCCGATCAGGTAAGGCTTTGGCATCTAACTACTCCTCTTAAATTATAATATAGCATAAATCGGTGAGACGGCGACTGGATTCGAACCAGCCTAATGTGATTTTGCAGACCACAGCATGGCCGCTATGCTACGCCGTCTTATTGTTACTTAAGCGCAATCTGGTACGAATGCACCGGAATCTTCTTATCACGTATGAACTTACGATGCTTCTTCAGCATTTTGTTTCTCTTGTATTCTCTCAAGTGGTCAACCATCATCACTCCATCGAGATGATCGATTTCATGCTGTGCGACATGAGCAATCATTCCAGACCACTCGTAACGCACTTCTCTCATGTCTGCGTCAAAGCCTTCTACAACAACTCTGTCAGATCTTTCTACATTCTCAGTTGCTCCCATGATACTCATGCAACCTTCAGCTATAGAAGATTCTTCCTGAGAAAATTCAACTATCTTCGGGTTAATAATTGGAAGTATCTCCGCAATTGTGTTAACGATAATGATACGTTTGTTACGACCTAACTGTGTTGCGGCAAGCCCTAAAGCGGGGAATGAAACCACTGCTCTCATCATGTCATCGATTAAGATGTCGTCTGAGGCGCTAAGTTCTGTGACTTCTTCTGCAACCTCTCGCAGTTTTGAATGTCCGTAATTCAGAATCTTTACAAGTTTAGGTTTCACAACCTCTTCGATCTTCTTTCCCTCGTCCGTCATATCTCCCCTTTCTGAGCCATCGACTGGATTCGAACCAGCAGTAAAACCAGTTTCGAAGACTGGCGCATTGTCCAATTATGCCACGATGGCATTGTGTTATTTCAGATACTGTTTCTTTCTTTCCAATGCAGCTTCTTGTGGCAATTGGCACAAAGGACGTCACATTTCTCCATCTCGACGATAAGTTTATCTTCAGGCCAATGATTCACAAGTACATTACTTATACTATCTACTTTATCCTCAGGATTCCTGTGATGAAAAACCAAACACTCAGAACGGGATTCTCCACAAACCGCACATCCTCTAGAAGTTTTGTACTCATCAACCATGCTAATCAGTCTTTTTTTCTTATCAGTATGAACGATAGTTACAGCGCTTTTTCTTTCATCAGAATGTAATTTAAGATGGCAGTTAGCACATAAAATATCACATTTTTCTATCTCTGTGAGGATTTTATCTTCTCCCCATCCAGTCGCAATTCCGTCTGCTACTGAAGACACCTTGTCCTCTGGATTTTTATGATGAAATACTAGGCAAACAGGATCTTTCTCACCGCAAACAACACAGCCTTTATAATTTTTGTATGCGTCTGCCATGTAGTACATACTTGTTCTACGCCGCTTGGCAGTTATCGCGCATCTCCGTTTGTTATTTGCAACCCATCTGATGCCACATTCTTTGACTTTTTCTGTATTATCTTTCCTGTACTTCTTAGCATATTCAGAGACGCATTCTCTACACGAATAATTAAACCCGTCTGAAGTAGCAGCTTTATTGCCAAAACTGCCTATCGGTAGTTCTCGATTGCATACGGTACAGGCCTTAGTTTTCACGTTAGATTCTCTACCTCAACTTTTTCTCTACTTGTGTCCTCATCATGTTCCTCAGTCAAATGAAATCCACGCTGAAACCACTCAACATAAGCATGCCCTGCTAGAGCATTCCACATAACACGATTAGACTTGTGCTGATCGTTCCTTGCCTCAGCAATATCCATTGCGATATGATTCATCACAGAGATGTTGTAAATCGCATCGAACTTAGCCATAATGTCTAGTGCATTGTAATTCTGCTTTCCGACGGTAACGATTGAAGATTTACTGATCCATGTTGCTGTCTCAGTCATGAACGTCATAAAATGTTCAGACTTGACTGCTACTGTTGTCGAATAAAGTTTCGTGTTAGGGAAGTCCTTGTTATGGCATCCGTCCTGAAGCCAGCCGATAAACGCATACGTGAAGATCTTAATCAAATCACGCTCTCTACCGAAGATCTTCAGTCTGCCGCAATATTTAGAAACTGTTGCTGGAAGCCAAGCAGGTGCCATTCCAGTTAAGACATCGGTCCATTCAGAGTTATCATCAAACGCATATTTCGTTCCGCCATGCTCAAATTGTTTCTTGATGACGTCTTCGAAATCATACCAAGCCTCTTTCCAGTCTACTGTTCCGAGACATTCAATTCCTTCTCGGTTGTTAGGTTGTGCTGTAGTTTCCACTCGCGTTCCACTCTCCCCATATGCTCTTCTAGAATTGGATAGTCTCCCTCTCGAAAATAATCGAACTGTTTCATAAGTTCCTGCGCCACACTTATTTCTGATATGGTTAGATTCCTAAAAGGGACAAGACCATCGAACGTGTCTACAATAACCTTGGCTTGCTTCAGTATTAGAATCATATTCCCTCCTTCCCTGGGGCCAGTGAGAGGACTTGAACCCCTATCAAGCGCTTTACAGGAACGCTGCAATACCATTATGCTACACTGGCTTGTGCAGGAAGCAGGAGTATAACCTGCATCTAGTCGATACAATTCGACCACTCTATTTGAGCTACTCCTGCATGTTGGAACGCCCAGTGGGACTTGAACCCACATAATCCGATTTAGAAGATCGGTGCCTCATCCTTTCGAGCCACAGGCGCATATTCTTTTGCATGACTCGCTGTGCAACCGCACACTAACCATGCGTAACCATCTAGGACTTCATCGTCCATCTCAATACCATCCCTCTCGATGGATTCCAATAATCTCTTAACGCATCTAAGTTTGTCTTCCATTGGTGACAAGAGGTGGACTTGAACCACCGACACCTTGGGCTTCAACCAAGTGCTACTTCCAAACTGAGCTACCTTGCCTGGAACCCTCGACTGGATTCGAACCAGCATAAAAAACCAACTTAGGAGGTTGGCGCATATCCATTCTGCCACAAGGGCTAGTCGTCGCTCTCTCACGACAGTCACGCACTCATTAGGCGGTGTACGTTTAGCCATAGTTTAGTTAAGTTTGAGAAACTCACGTCCGTATCCGGTAATCGAACGACCGTTGTCAAGCGTAGCATGTACATCATGCTGTCTATCTTGCCTTCCATAGCACTTGATCATGCCGAGACAGGTCGAGTCGATAGTTCCTCTTTGTCCGTCACCGCACAGACTTGGGCCATACTTGTCAATGTCACATTGATCAGCAATTACCATCACCTTGTCGCCAACAAACAGTCGTTTGCCGGATGTTCCAAAAACCCTAACAATGCTTTTATTCATATTCCCTCCTCGGAATCTGGTTACGCGGGTCAGAATCGAACTGACATAAAGATGCTTATGAGACACCTCGGTTACCAATACCGTACCGCGTGATGTTATTTATTTCTAAACCTCGCTAATCCTTACCC
>Ga0222694_1000340_pt1 | contig 10883 bp, 14 predicted proteins | sample AntAcemetage1333_FD_181145 | JGI IMG/M metagenome (GOLD analysis project Ga0222694, IMG submission 181145) | Saline water microbial communities from Ace Lake, Antarctica - #1333 | ecosystem: Environmental > Aquatic > Non-marine Saline and Alkaline > Saline | place: Antarctica: Ace Lake...
ATCGTGGCGTTATTGTTGGCGTAGCAAGACCCGCCAGCCTGAGCCGACGCGTTGATCGTGGCGTTATTGTTGGCGTAGCAATCCCCGCGAGCCTGAGCCGATGCGTTGATCGTCGCATTACCGTAGGCACGGCAAGACCCGCCAGCCTGGGCCTCAACGCGAACAATTCCATCAGGCACAATCCACGCCTCGCCGTTCTTGGGCGAAATGGTATCCCCGTCGTGGGCCACGCTAAATCCACACCGTTCAAACGCCTCGTCGGGTATCTCGGCCCCATAGGCCACTGCGCGGCTTTCCGGGACTTTGATTTTGTTGCTCCCTATCGCCACCCGCTTGCCCCGCGTTTCGTGCAATTCAACTCGCCCGTAGTCAAAGCCGTACCCGTGGGCCTCTGGCGCGTTTCCATGAAAGCCACCGCCACACTCCGGCGCGTCTTTCCAGTCGGGGCATTTGTTCCACGCGCCCTTACGCCCCCACTTGAAGCCGCCGTAACTCACCCCGTTCTCGCTCGACCTCAGCATCCATTCATGCGTGTCAAGCCACTCTGCGTCAATCCTCATTACACGCCTCCCTTTAGCGCCAAGTTGTGTTCTTTGATTAGCGCCAGCCTCAGTTTGTGCCGCTCAGTCGGCGACAAGTCTTCCCGTCTATCGCGGTCCTCGTCTGCCAGAAAGCTATGCACAAGTTCCGCGTCACTGGGTAGGCTGATGTTGTCCACGAAATAGCTCCTCCGTTTGCCGCTTCGCCCTGGCCAAAAGATCATGTCTGCATCTGCTGCAAACCTTGATGCGCTTGTGGTCCGCGTCGAAAGTGACCTTCAGAACGCGGTGGTAAAGTTCCCCGCAAAGTTCGCAGCGGTGCTTATCGCGCTCTGGAACAATGACACGCCCGGCCCCTATGGGCTGGAACTCGGACATATCCGGGGGTGGGTTATAAGCGTAATTCATGCTGCCTCCTGTTGCCTATATTATATCCGATTGTCTATCCATTGTCAAGGGGTGAATCTGTGTTGCTCGGCATGAGCGCGGCGGCCAACATTCTGCCATAGGCTTCAATGAGGGATACACGCTCGGCAGAGTTTGGGTCGCCTGGAAACACTTCCAACAAGTTTTTGTATTGTTGTTTCGCTTCTGCCACGCGTTCACGCATTTGGCGGGTGGCCTTGTCGGGCATACACACCGACGCCAATGCTGCAATGTCCTGGCGTCTAATCTGTTCCTGCTGCGCGTCGATTGCTGATTGCTTGCCCATGTCTTGCCCTTTGCGATAAAATGTCGGTAGTTACGCACAAGTGCCTACGTTTTGTGACTGGCTAGTCCATGCCTTCCAGCTCGAACCAGCGCGTTTCCGCTGCGTCAAGCCACGCCGCTAGTTCTGGGTGTTCGTCGCGGATGCGCTCGGCGGTTTCGGCGTATGTCTCGTGCTCATGCCCGGATATCTCGCTCAGTTCCAAGTACAGTTCTGCATCGTCTGACAGCTCGCCCTGTGTGGCGTGTCTCGCTACGTCTGAGAATTGCTTGCTCATGTCTTGCCCTCCTGTGATAAAATGTCGGTAGTTGTTGACAAGTACCTACGTTTTGTGCTATTCCTCGTCAGCGCCGAGATGCGCCAAGACTTCCCGCGCACACTTGCAGCGGAACGCATCGCCAGCGCCACCCGGTCGCGTGTCATACCTGATGGTCAATTCTTTCTGCGCCTCGGCAATAATGCTCTCTTCGGTTCCCTCAAAAGCGAAAACCAAGTCCGCGTTATCCTCTGTGCCTTCAGGGTCGCCCTGATAAACGCTCCCGGCCCGGCTGGTGTGTTCGGCGTAAACGTAAACTGTGTGCTTGCTCATCTTCCCGCCTCCTGTTTAGGCGTACACTTCGGGGTTGACCATGTAATCCCGCGCATCACGGAGCGCCTGGCAAGCCTCGCCCCATGGCCGGGAGTAGCTGTCGCGCCACATCTGTAGGCCCTCATCCCATGTTGTCACGATCCACTGGTTGCCTTGCTTGTACATATGGCTGCGTCTGATCGCCTCGCGCTTGCTGATGCCCTGATTGCTCATCTTCCCGCCTCCTGTTGAGCCCTTGTGTATACTTCATCTACCTTAAGTATACACCAATTATGACCATAGTCAAGGAGAAAATTGAAAATATCTCAACTTTCTTTTGGGGTAGATTTGCCCGGCCCTCACGGTCTGCGATGCAGCCTATAGCGGTCTATCATAGATCGCGCAACGTGGGGTTAAAAGGAGGCGCCCCGGCAGGCTGGGCGACCCACCGGGGCTAATCGCGCGGGGAGGGTGGCCGCGCGACTTTGGACAAACTATTATAGCATGGCTTCTGTGCTAGGCCAAGTTATTTTGCGTTGACGCTGCGCCAGAATGCCGTATTGATTGCTTCGGCCAACTCATACACCGCAGCATGGTCTAAATCCCATAGCCTAGCGTGAATGATCTCATGGCCAATTTGCAGGGTTTCTCTTTCCGGGGCCAGGTTATTTGCAACGTGAATTTTCTTGGGGTGCAAGTAGCACATGCCCTCAGTATCGTCTGGCAATCGGCTTGGCTGCACAAACTTTATGGCCCACTCCTTGCCGCCTATGTCAAGTGTCCACTCGCGCATTACATTATCGTCCCATCAACTACGCGGTGATTCTCTACGGCCCAATCATGCCCGGCGGACAACGCGCCGAAGCCGTGATTCCACTTGTTGATTCTGGAATAATCCGGGTGCAAGTCGCAAGCGCATCCAACTGACCACGTTGTCACTGTTCGGCCCGATAGCGTGGGCTCTGTGTGTTCGCTGGTTCTGTGCTGATGGCCAACTACGCAGCATTCTTTGGCCTTCAGGTACGCGCCTCTGGCCGGGTTTACCGGGGAAGAGATTCCGCCGCGCCACTCGTGCCCGTGCATGAGGTACAACTCGCCATAGCGCAGAAGCATACCATTGGGTACCCACAGGTCGTTCTTTTGGTTGACGCCTACCCAATCGGCCATGTCAACCTCAGACACGCCCAGAAGCTCTGGCGCCCTGCGTGTGATGTATCGCTCGGCGCGGTCCTCATGGTTGCCGCACTTCCAAACAACCGCGTCCAGTTTCAGCGCGTCACGGAACGCGGTTATCATGTCCTTGCCCATGTTCAATTCGGCTTCGGCATTACGCTTGCGCGGGTCTTTCTCAAACTTGCTGAGTTGATAATAGTCCATGAAGTCGCCAAGAAGTATCAGCCCCTTGCATCTGTTTTCGCGCTTCTTGGCCCAGCCTATGATAAGTTCCAACGCGGCCAGGTTATGATATGGCAAGTGTACGTCTGCCAGGATAAGCCACCTTTTGGTCACATCTGGCAGGTCGTAAATCTTCCAGTCGCTCGGTTCCGGCTCTGGTATCTTGACGTAGGGAATGGGGTTTTTGACATACTCCGGCGCCTTGTGCAGCCCTCGATAGTAGCGCACAGAGTCACGCGCTATGGTATCCGATGCGTACAGCTTTGGGTGATCGCGCCGAAGCATCCTAGCAAGTGACGCGGTTGATGCCTTCGGGTGTTTCTTGCAGTACGCCCTGGTTTCTTCGCCCTGTACTGAAATAGGCCGCATAGCAACTCCCTCTCATTTTGTGCGCTTCGCCCATAGCGCCCGTATCCACGCTTCCACGCCAGTATTGCGCATTGCAAACGCGGCGTAAATAGCCAACGCGATACATACGCCCGTTATCAGCCAGCCGATAATTGATAGAACATAAAGCAGGGCGGTTGTAACCACCCATCCAACAATGCCCCCAACGGCGAAGATGACCGCCACGGTTTGGACGCCCTTCTGTTGTACGCATAGGGTGGCCGTGATGCCAGCTATCATTGCATATAGACTAATCTCATTGGCCCTCTGGTGCCTGCGCGTCATCTCGTCTTGGTTCTTTTCCTGCCGGGACCGCTTGATTTCCTTGGTAGTCCAAACTGGAAGGCCAAGAAATTTTCTTGTGTTTACTTCGTATGTTTCGCCCGTGGCCGCGTCCTTCTCAGTCGTGGGCGCCGCAGAGCATCCCCACAGCGTCCAGACCATCAACGCAAGCAGAATCGCCAGCATAACCAATGTGCTGCGGTTTATGTTTGCTGTGCGTCCGCGCCACCAATATCGGCCCATTATTTCAACCCCAACCACGCGCCCAGAGCTCCGGCGATTGTGATTAGCAACGCCCACATGCCCTTGACGCCAGAAGTGTTGCGCTCAATCTGTACAGTATGCTTACCGCATGGCAAGCCCTTGATATCTGCTTGGATGCCATCAACAGCTTTGGCTATGCCCTCAAGGGACGCTTCTGTTTTCCCACGTTGCTCGGCGTTTTCAAGGTCTTGGCGTGAATACGCGCACACGGCATATCTCCTAGAATGTGTGGTCGCAGTCCATTATGCAGTTCTGCCTGCTATTGATTCCCCCGTTGCATCAGTCAGTATGCCCAGGTTGCGGAGTGCGTCGGCAATGAATACGTTTTCTGGCTTATCAACAAACGCGCGTGTTGGTGAGTCGTCGCCAAGGCTACACCCGCAGAATGGGCAATGAGTTGCGGGGCAATGCCACAACATAGCGGTATCTTCCACGACGGCCAGCGTCACCATATACCAGCCACGCGGCGTGGAAACGATGGCGGATTGCGTGAATGTGTGGTCGCAGTCCAGTATGCGTATCTGATCGCGTGCCGCCAACTCTGGCCTGGGTACGGGCTCGAACGTATGCTCCATGGGTTTTGCCTCCTGTTGGTTGTGGGGCTTACGTGCGATGCCCCAAGTGTCATTCTCGGCGGTATAAGCGCCAAGGGTATCAAGGCCAAAATCAGTAAACCATGTCTTGAGCGCGTCGGGTAGGATACGCAAACAGTCTATCGGGTAACGGTGAATTTCCCAACTCCAAGGCGCGGTAACAAATAACAGGCCGCCAGGCTTCAAAACGCGCAGCATTTCACCAATGAGGCGTACCGGGTACGGAACGTGTTCAAGCACTTGGCCACAAAGCACAATGTCATATTCGCCCGGGGCGTCCTGGATGCGGTAATGCTCGGCCTGTACAAAGTCAACATTGTTTCCCGGCGCGGTGTCGCAGCCCAGATAGGCCCAGCTTGGCGGCATGTGCTCGCGGTATGTATGGGGATAATTCACGTTGACCGCGCGGGCGCCCACATCAAGCACCCTGGCGGGATGATCCCACAAGTCGGCGGCGTGTTTGCGCAACGCGCGGCCCATCTCTTCCCAGCTTGACTTATGCAAGGTGCCTCCAGTCGATATACGCCTTGCGTGATGTGCGGCGAATATGGGTATTCTCGGCCACTGGATGCAGACCAAAGCGCCAGCCACGGCTGCGGAGTTGGGCGCAAAGCACCGAGTCTGCCTTGACCAGCGCCGGGACATGGGGCCAGTCCACGGAACGCAGCGCGACGGTATCCCATAAGCAACACGAAAAGCTGATGGAGTCGCATTCAAGCACTTCCGGGAACTCTGGCATGGCGTCACACTGAGCCATACGGCCTTGGGTTGGCTCGGTAGTTCGCCCTTTGTGGTTGACAGCGCTGCTCTCGATGCCTGCAAGATGATTGCAATGGGCCATGGCGTTGCCCATAGCATCCCATGTATCCGGGTGGATGGTAGCGTCCATCTCAATGGTCCAGACATGGGGGGTTGATACGTAGTCTAGGGCGACGCGGAGCAATTCGGTCATGCGTGGCGGGCTGCCATCTTCTAGCTTGACGATGACCCAACGGTTATCTATAAGCCATTGTTCTAGGCTTGGCGTGGCGAGGTCGATTGCAGCAATGCGCGTATCACACGGCCCGGCCATTGTGGCGGCCATGCAGCGCTTGGCAATATCCTCCGTGGCCTGATTGTGAGCAAACACGGTTGTAATGACAGCGCTCATTTGACCCTCTTCACAGCGCCAAGAACCACGCGGGTATCTTCCCAACGGACAACGCGGAATCGCGGATCTGTCTTCAAGAAATCAATGGGGCCACCTCCGCAGATATCAAGTCTGGCGCCATCACTCAAAATCCTGTGCGCCTCGGCTGCGAATGTCTCAACCTCTTCCGGGCTGGCATCACGCAGCTTGTTAGCTAAGTATACCTCACGGAAGCTATCAGCGTCAAATGGGAGCGCCCAAGGGACATCGCCGCGCACGTCTAAATCAGGGTCGCCATTCCAGCCAAAGCGTATCCCGCGCTGCGCCCATATGTTGCGGTGTCCAATTGATAACGTACGGGCTGCGCCTGACAAACTCTTGCGCCCAGTGTGCGGGCGGTGAATCGCCCACGCCTTATCAGTCATAAGGCACATCCAACCCTTTTCCCGTAGGCGATCACCAATGTAGCCATCCACAAACTCAAGTCTAGGCACGCGGGAAAAGTCAACATCTGCCAGCGCAGAACGACGCCATAGCGTAGTTGATAGCGTCGGCCACTTCGGCACACGGAAGCCATCGGCCCACGGCTCGGCACCGGCCCAGTCGTTGACCCATGGATAATTGGGGCGACCAGCTTCATTGTGGCTTTGCAGATACAGCCCGGCCACGCGCCGGGGTAAGTTCTCCATGATATCCACGGCGGCATTGACCTGGGCGGCATCAATCTTTACGTCATGCTCAACCGTAAAAACATAGTCACCCGTAGATGCCCCTATGGCTGCCGCGGTGAGTTTGCCCATGCGCGGGGCGCGTCCCTCGTCTGATGCAATTGTAACCGCCTCCCTGGACGTTGCTAGGCAGAACGCGGGGCTTGCCGCATCAATGGCCACAACATGGCGCCATGACGGGGTTGCGTTGATGGTGTGGCGCAGACTGGCCGATGCAACCGCCTCCGTCTCAGCGTCCGGGGCATAGACACAGGTGATGGTGCTCCCGGTAGGCTGGGCGGCTCGGGTACGTTCTCGGTATAGTTGCATAATTTTGTTCAGGCCATCGCCGCCGTCGTCGCTTATGAACTGGCGCCCTAGCCACCAGCGCAAATACTTGTTTCGGGCTTCGGTATCAATTTCTGGCGTTTCGGCTGGCATGTCTGCCCATGACCCCGGCTCAGTAAATACGCCACGCTCCATAAACCACGAGCGCCCCACGGCTACCACGGGCAAGTCATTCAACACAAACTCATTTGAAATGCTTGATGAGTTGATGAGACAATAGCGGGCGTGGACCGCTAGGCGCTGGCTCGTATCATTGGGTACGTCCTCGTGCGTGAATACTATGGCGTCTGGCGGGAATTCAGCAGGCTTGGCGGTTGATGGGGCTGTCTTGAATGCGGCCTGTAGTCCCTTGGCGGCCAGGGCTTTTATGACGGCTTTTACCCAGCCCGTATTATCGCGTGGTGCTATGCGTGAAAGCGCGGCGTGTTGTTGCATGTAAACGGCGACGTACTCACCTTCTACCAGCGGCGGCTTAGTTTTGGCGTCGTTGTATCCGCGCAATACTCGGCGGCGGTAGTCCTGAATCTTGGCTGGGGTTTCCAGCCAGTCGATAGGATCAGACGATACGCTTGCCCAGTCGTCACCAATGGCCGAGTATCCATCTGGGCGGTAGATGTCCAGCATGAAACTTTGATAGTGCCCAAGATACCCGAAATCTATTGACAGCGGCGCTACGCCATGGGTATAGCACCAAGTTATCAGGTCGCGCCAGGGTTTTACCGCGTGAAGTACGCCATGCTCTTCCCACTGTACGATTGCATCCGGCACGCCTTCAGTCGCAACCGCATCAAGCACACCGCAGAATGGCTTTGCATGGTCAAGGTTGACCTCATGCACTCGCCAACCAGCTTCGGCGAATGGCCGCGCAAAGAATGTCGTGTGGCGTACCCGGTATCCTTCTGACGTGCAGAAAAATATCAGCGGGGCGTCTGCGTCTAGGCTGAGGGGGGGCGCCTTTGCCGTGGCCAATATCTTGTTTTGGGGGTCGCCATGGGCATTGCCCCCTTTGACGAGACCTACCGCGTGCCCTGCGCGGCGAGCTTCGGCCATGTAGGTAGGCCATACCGCGCATTGATGCGGCGGCGGCTCGGCCATTGGGCGTCCAGCTCGCATGGCTTCATAGATGCACCAAGCATGGCAACCGAGGCGAGCCGAGCAAGCGGCGCAGTCGCTTTTCGCCTTGGCATTGTCGCTTATGCGAAACGCTCGAAGGCGTGTAATCGTGGCATGATTCGTGACACCATCAGTCAGGTTGCCGAGGCGGTAATCGGGGTTATTCTGCGAGCATGTGAAACGATGGCAAGGCCATAAATTACCGTGTACATCTATGGCCACACGCGCTTGACCAGCATCGCATAGGCGATCTCGGCGTCGCCCGTTGGCAAGGGTCGGCAACATATTGTCGAGATGGTACAGCCCATAGCGTTTCCCCCGCTTGGCTTGAGCAATCCACCAGCCAGTCATTAGCTGCGCCTGACGCTTCATCTCCTCGACAGCTTCGGGCTGCCAGTCTATGCCGCCAGCCATAATCGGATTGACTCGCTTGAATCCGATTTTTTCGCACAAGAAGCGGACAGATTCTGCAACGCGCCCAACCGTCTCCGGTGTCACAGTCATACGACACGATGTATTCGGGCGAACACGCAATAGCCTCCGCGCCGCATCGTATACTTCGCCGCTGGCGCCTTTGCCACTCGCGTACTTGCGATGGGCGTCTTCGCTCTCTGGGTCTCCATCAATCGATGGGGCAACACGCACTTGATGATCAATAAGCCAATCAAGTCGTTCTTGGGACAGAAGTGTCATATTAGAAACGATAGCAAAAGATATATCACGTTCTGGCCATTCCTCTCGCGTCCATGCGACCGCTTCTGTTAAATCAGGCCACTCAACAAGGGGCTCGCCGCCAAAGATAGTGACTGATGCGCGACGGGTGGGATCGGCTTGACCCATGAACCAACGAATTGTTGCGCGTGTGCGCTCCATGTCCGGCCCCGCCTCACGTCCATCTTTTGCGTAGCAAAAACTACAGGCGAGATTGCAGCGCTCGGATAAGTTGAACTCCAACTTACTGAACGTCCCAATCGGCGATTGCGCCCCACGCGGTGACGACAAGTGGCCGCTATTGACCGGGTCAGCGGTATCGCAACAACCGCATTCGGGAATGTCTACAACTTCTGTTTTGCGAAGTAAATCAACAAGACTCATCGATATGCTTTCTAGCCAATGGCTCAAGGATATCCAAAGAAACACCAGCACGACGCGCCTTCACCATTGCGCGACCGGTAGCATTAGGATTAAGTTTTGCCAATACCGCAACGGCTGATGCGTAAGGCTTACTAATATTATCTTGCTCCCACTCTGGCCCACGCGATACACGCGCAAAAAGACATGACTGGCGCAGCGATGCCAGACTCCTTGGATGTGCGGCACGTTTGACGGCCTTAGCAAGCAAATCTCCCTGAACATTACCTAAGCCAACGGCAGGACTCCAACCAAGTTCCGGTTCCAATTCATCTAAAAACATTGTTACACTGTCGGATTGCACTAAACATCTGTGGCCTTCAACCATAATCTCTTCCGGCTGCTTAATTTCAGTCATTACGCTACTCCTTTATGGCATATCATCGCAACTGGTGCATGGTCCATCATCACAATTAGAACACACGCCCTCGTCGCAACCAATACATAGGCCTTGGTCGCACATCCAACAAATTCCTTCGTCACAACTATCACAAAAACTTTCGTCACAACTATCACAAGAACTTTCGTCACAACTGGTGCATGGTCCATCATCACAATATGAACATGGGCCATATGGATCACAATCATCGCTGGCATATTCATATCGATAGGAATCATCTGCGGGGCAAGGCTTTGTCTGACCCCGACAATCACCGCAACCTACCACCTCACATTGGCCGCCCTTGGCAAAGGTGCAATGACGGCCCCAATACCCACAATGGTCCGGAGCATCTGGGTTTTCGTCGCATGCAATCGAAAATGTTGGTCCATCATTGCCAACACAAATACACGTATCACAACATTCACCAATGACCGCGCTAGTCGCGTGGCTAGTCGCGTGGCTAGTCGCGTGGCTAGTCGCGTGGCTAGTCGCGTGGCTAGTCGCGTGGCTAGTCGCGTGGCTTGATGCGTGACTTGATGCTCTGGACGATGCGCGACTGGACGCTCTGGACGATGCGCGACTGGACGCTCTGGACGATGCGCGACTGGACGCTCTGGACGATGCGCGACTGGACGCTAACTTAGACCACGCAGATGAACCCGCATTGCTTGATGCGCCAGACGACGCACGACTGGACGCGCGGCTTGACGCCAAAGAACTGGCAAGGGATGATGCGCGGCTTGACGCCAAAGAACTGGCAAGGGATGATGCGCGGCTTGACGCTAACTTAGACCACGCAGATGAACCCGCATTGCTTGATGCGCCAGACGAGGCATAGCTTGACGCATTGCTCGACGCACCAGACGACGCATAGCTTGACGCATTGCTCGACGCACCAGACGACGCAGCGCTTGACGCATTGCTCGACGCACCAGACGACGCAGCGCTTGACGCATTGCTCGACGCACCAGACGACGCATAGCTTGACGCATTGCTCGACGCACCAGGCGACGCATAGCTTGACGCATTGCTCGACGCATATGGGCTTGCCAAACTGGATGCAAGGCTGGACTCAAAGTCCGAAGCAGCAGATGATGCCCCATCGGATGCACGACTTGATGCAAGATCCGAAGCAAAGTCCGAAGCAGCAGATGATGCCCCATCGGATGCACGACTTGATGCGCGGCTTGACGCTGCGGGCGAGGCTTGACTTGACGCAGCGCTTGACCCACCAGCGAGCGGGTTTTCTGAGTTGGGCTCTGCTGGCCAAGGTGATTCATCTTCGTAGCCAGGGGCGGTCTCGTCTGTCGTGGGCAATGGGGGATCTGTGAATACT
>Ga0222694_1000341_pt1 | contig 10882 bp, 28 predicted proteins | sample AntAcemetage1333_FD_181145 | JGI IMG/M metagenome (GOLD analysis project Ga0222694, IMG submission 181145) | Saline water microbial communities from Ace Lake, Antarctica - #1333 | ecosystem: Environmental > Aquatic > Non-marine Saline and Alkaline > Saline | place: Antarctica: Ace Lake...
CTTATGAAAAGAAATATCATTACCAATCTCATCAATGTTTTCATAATCACAACCATCACTTAAAAATACTATATTACCAATTCTTCCTAATACTTTTTGAAAAGTATCACCATATTTAATTATACTACCTATATAAATAGTATCTAAAGTCTTTTCTGCTAGTTTAAAATCATCTGTACCAGTTAAAAAATCTTCTGGATAAGAACTCCAATTTATAATATTAAATTCTTTATCTAATATAAGTCCGTCACAATGATTATTTATAAATTCTTTTGGTATAAAATATTTTACATAAGTTTCCCCTACATATTCAAATACCATATCTTTTTTAATTTCCATATTGTTTTTATTTTATAAATTATTTATTATTTAATTTTCTAAATCATCTTCTTCTGCTTCTGCTTCTGCGTTCAATTCTATTATAGTCAACCTTTCAAGTTCTTCATCTATTAAGTCTTCATCTACCATAGGATAAATATATTCAGGAGTTTTCTCACTTATAATAGCTTCAATTTTCTCACTTAATAGACTATGATAATCTACTCCAAAATGCCTTTTCATATTCTTTTGAAATAACTCGTCGTCATTTTCTTGTTGTGCTTGTTGTTGGTCAAATTGGTCTAATTGATCCATATATTTTTTGTTAATTATTGATATATCTATATCTTAGCATATATAAATATGTCTTACAAGATAGTTATGCACAGGCTAATAAATCTTTGTTCTCATAAATGTTTCCTATTATTTCTACATCATTATTTAAACAAATTGTTTTATAATAATTATTTTCTTTTTCTTTATTATAATTTATAATTTCAAGATACCAACCAGCTGAAATTTTTTCATCATAATAACCTGAACCAGGCATAGTAAAACTTCCAAATTTTACTTCTTGAATAATTCCTTCTTCGTATTTTATAATATCCCCCTCATAAAGCTTTTTACCATTTTTATCTTTAAGTCCTGTATATTGCATTAAAATAGGTGGTTTTTCAAATTCATCACACTCGTGTTCTGTTTCTGCACTCCAATAATCTATATTTTTTATTTTTCCATTATCTATACTGCAAGTCCATTGCCCTCTATCTGCATCATCAAAATAATACATCTCATTATTTCCCCAAGCTCTAAGTTGTATTTCTCTCATATATTTTTATTTAATTTATAAATCTCCCCTCATTTGTTTTTCTACACTCCACGCTTCTCTTATTTCTTCTTTAGCTTCTACCTTTTTATCTCTCTTAAACTTCTCTAACTTACTCCACTTATATTGTAATTCTCTAGGACTTGATATTTGTGGGCAAAAGTCTTCATCTTTATTTAAAAAAGCAAACTTGATCATATCAATTACTTCCTGCCTACCAACTTCTCCTATAATGTCCTTTAAAGCCTTTCTTTGAGTTTTATTTACAAAAAGGTTGTTATTATGTGTTTCTTTATAAAATAGATTTAAAATAGCATTTAATTCGTCTTTAGGTTTATCTTTTTCTTTAATATCTAAATCATATACAATATCTCTTATAAATAAATTCCAAGATTTTCCAGAGCTTTCTCTCAATCCCTTGAATAACCCATAAACATCATCATCTAATCTTATATTCCTAGATTTATAAGATATATCTCTCATATTTTTATTTATTAGTTAATTATATTGTATATACTATTGTGTATACTAACCCCCTTTCTTATATCTTCTTATTCTCCCAGTATATCTAATCTTTAGCCTTTCTCTTTCTTCTTCTATTTGCCCTAGTGGAAAATTTCTTTTCCTAGATTTTAATATACATACTGGTTGGAATTAAGTTCCTATGAAGTTTCGGGGGTTTATTAAGATATAAAATAGATTTTTATAGCTCGTAAATACTCAAACATTGTTAAAGATATAAAATAAGCCAGAAATATTGAGCTTTCTGGCTTGTTTCATATATATAATTCTCAACATTATATACAAATTCTGGTCTTCCTTTTTCTTTATTTAATTGTAGCATTATAATTTTATAATTCAAGGGGCTTATTCTATTAATGAACAAGCCCCCTGTGTATAACTTTTTAATTTATTATTTTTACTCTTAAGCATCTAAAATTTCCAGAATTGTCATACCCCATTTCTAAACACTCTGTTTTATATTTAGGTGTTGAGCTATAACCTGTATCTATATTACTTATAGCACTTACTATCGCAAAACCTATCGCTAAAATAACTATTACTGCTAATATATAACTTATAAATGGGTGTTCTTCTATCATATATTTATATTTATTTAATTATCTATCTCTATATACTCATTTGTGCTTTCACTTGAATATATAAATTCACAAGTCCAACTCATTAACATTTTTAGATCTTCTTTCATTAAAAACTTATCACTTTCACTTGTGCTTTCACTCAACCACATTATAAGGTTATCAATTTCTTCTTCTCTATACCTTATATCATAGCCACCTATTTATTCCATTTCTCATTGAAATACACATTAAATTTTTTGATAATTCGTTCATAAAATTATATAGTTTATTTGTTTAGGCAAATTTAATTTATAAGTTAAAAATATTGAATGAAACGGACTACCTCCAACTTTTATACCTTGTAGAGATTTAAGAGTAAGATAATTTATTCTTTTTTCTGGAATAATGATTTGAAAATCTAAATCTTTAAATAATCTACAAGCCTCAACTCCACCTAAATGTTCTAATCTTATTAAAAATACAAATGGTTTTTTTAATTCTATTACTCTTTTAATAAATTTCTTATTCCCATTAAATGGAGGGTTAGTTATTATAAAATCATATTTTTCTTCTGGTTGTTCTTTTAAACAATCTATATTTTCATTTCCAATAACATTAAATCCATTTTTTCTTAATTCATCAGCCATATGTCCCTTTCCATAACAGCACTCCCAATATATCAAATCTTTTGATAAAAAAGGTATTATATATTCCATTGCTTTCGGTGGAGTATATATATCATTAAAATTATGTAACTTTGGATACTTCATATTTTTATTTACTTAATTTAATTCTTTTATAACCATTATCCCAAGCTATTATTTTATCATCTTTAAATATTGGATTAAACCTATAAGTTAATCCAAGTTTATTTCTTTATCTTTATACTCATTATTGTCCCAATTATCTTGGACTTCTTGTAATAATTTGATACCTTCATCATAAGTTCCTACAAATAAATTATCTAACTCAAATGCTTCTGGGTCATCTTGATTTACTATTTCAAACCAATTATTAGAACAAAAAAGATTTTGATCAAAATATTCTTGGACTTCCTTATCATTTATAGGTTCATCATCACAATATAAACTTGTTTCTCCTGTTGCTATTAGATAAAAGTTTTTAGTTTCTGCTATAACATCATCATAGAAAAAACTATCTATATGTTTATTGTCTATTTTTTTTTGTATTATGTTCATATATTTTAATTTAATTTGTTGTTTAATTATATATAAGACCTTTTATCAAGCTCTTAAAAACGATTTTAAGGGCTTTAAAACTTTCTTATTGTATAGTATAACCTTTATATTTTTAACGTCTATATTCATAAGACATCCCTATATCTTGCCCTAGCGTTAGAGTATTCTAAAAAGTATTAATCTTCTTCATCTAATCGTTCACTCCACATATTATTCTTTTCAAGGTCTAGCCCTCTATTTTCTTTTTCTGCTTTAGCTATTGCTCTTATTTCTTCAAGGTTATCTCCCTCTATATCTATACTATCCTCGTAATTATCTATTTCATAATGTATTCTAAATTCCATATATTTATATTTAATTATTTTTAATAACTTTCTCTAATTTTCATTATAATACTATCTAATATTTTTGTGTGTTCTTTATAATTTTTTGGCTCTTTATCTGTTCCTAATTTATAATATAACTCAACCTTTTTATCTTCGGCTATATTTACAATTATATTTTTTTCTAACATATCCAAGTCCATATATTTTTATTTAATTATTAAAAAATAAATCATCTATACTTATATTAAAACCTTGAAGACCTTTTAAAACTTCTACAAGTGAATTGTAAGTATTATTTCCTACTTGTCCTGTTGTTATATAAACACCATTTTCTTTATCTACATAACACCAACTATCATTTAATTTGAATTGAAATATTATCATATTTTTATTCTTTTATTTGTTGTTAATTAAAGACCTTTTATAGAATAGATATAAATTATATCTACTCTAAAAAGATTTAATTTTAGTTTTCTTCACCTTTTGTTCCAAACATAACATAGCCACCATTTATACCATTTTGTTGTATTTGTATATCTTTAAAAATAATATTCCACTCTTCATCACAAGCTAAATTGATATTATTATTTTGTTCTAACTCTTCTAATTGTTTTATAAAATTTTTTACTTCCATATATTTTTATTTTTTATTTAATAAATTATTTCTAACCTTTATCAAGCCATTAAAACCTTTTTAATAGCTTTAAAATGTTATAATATTACCATTTCATTGCCTCAATGCTACAAGAATTGTAACCTAAACCTTGCAACTCATATTCTAATTCGTCTATATCGTGTAAATCGTAAGCGTCTTTTTCCATTTCTGGACTTAATTTTAATAATGTATTTATCATTTTTTGTCTTGTATTATTCATATGTTTATTATTTATTTATTTAATTTATATTGTAAATCTTTTATATCTTGAATAGTCAATTTTTCATATTCTTCTCTTGTATAACCAGTCCAAGATAAGAAAAATTCTCTCTCTTCTCGTAATGCTCTTGTAAATTTATTGAACGCTGTTGTTTCTTTCATTTTGTTATTTTTAATCTTCTAATTCTTTACAAAATTTTAATACCAAATAGATAGTAGCTATATATCTAACAATAATTAAAAAAATATAATCATCATTGAATAAGAAAAATTTTATTGTTTCTAACATATTTTTTTCATTATATTATATTGATATTTTTAAAAACCGACCATTATATGTTGTTGATTTCTTCTCAACATTATAAATCTGATATTTCACCAACAGCTATAACTTGTAGCTTTAATATTTCAATTTCTTTTTCTAACTCTTCAATTTTATCTTTCAAATTATCTATTTCTACAAATTGAGCGATTGACATAGTATTATTATATTATTTAATTAAAGACCTTTGTTGAGCTTATAAAGTCAATTATAAGCTCTGAAAAGTTTTAATTTATCAATTCTAATGTAGTTCTGATATTCTTTTCTTCCATATTCTTTTTAAAAACTGATATTTCATCTATATTGTTTTTTATTATATCTGCTAATCTTCTTTCATCTGATAGTTCTTCTTCTACATCTTCTAATATATTATTTTCTATATAATCTTCCATTATATCTGATAGTTTTATGCTCTTTGACTCTTTTTCTACAATTTCTAACACTTTATTTATCTGTTCCAACTCTTCTATCATTTCCTTAAAATCTTCATCATCATATTCATCATTTTCATATTCTGATAGTATTTCTAGCGGGTTTATATCAAATCCAAAATAACCACCACTTCTTCCAACAAATATTGGCTTTGCTGTTATTTTATCTATTTCACTTGTACCAAATTGAGCTAGTTCTACCGCATCATTTTGTGTCATTTCAATGTTCCACCAAAATATTTCATCAATGCTTTCTTCTGATAGACTTTTTATTTTTTCTGCTAGTTTTACTTTTAACTCTTCATCTTTTATGTAATCAAATTTTTTTATTATAGTATCTTCATCATAATCAAAAGCATTATGTAATTTTACATTTACCACATAACCAGAACCTGATAAATTGCTATTATAAAAATCAAATATTATGTTAGATTGATATTTTCTATATAGTTTTTTATTCATTTTTTTGTTGTTATTTTTAATCTAATTAAAGACCTTTGTGAAATAGTCAAACATTTTGGCTATTCTGAAAAGTTTTAATCATTAAAAAATTTATTGCTATAAGCATCTTCAATTTTTCCCGCAAGCTCTTCAAATTTATCTTTTTTATTTAATAATTCTATATTTTCATCATCTTCATCATCTTCATCCAAATCTTCCAAGCCTAGCGGGTAATCTATCTCAAAGCTCAAATAATCATCATTGTCATAAGCGTTCATCTTTTCCCAAGCTCTTCCTTCTATTTTTTCAAATCTAATTTTTAGAAATTGAAAGGCCTCCTCAATATTTTTTAATGGAGCGTCCATTGTTGTATATGTTCCTAGTTTATTATATGAAAAATTCATTTTATTATTATTATTTAATTATATTATTTTGATATTTTTAAAAACCGACCATTATATGTTGTTATTTATTCCTAGTTGTTTATTTTGTATTTTGTAGTTCAAACCAATTCAATTTATTTTCCAATTCTGAAATTATTTGCTGTAAAGTATTATTTTTATAATCTATATCAAAAAAACAAAAAACTATATAACCTGAATTTATTATATATTCTTTTAACTCTTTTTTACTTCCGCAACTTCTGATGTTGCTTTTAATTTTATTATATATGTTATCCATTTTTTTATGTTGTTATTTATTAAAATATTTATCCAAGGTATAAGATATGTTCTTATCTTATACCCTGTAAAATGCTTTAATTGTTTTATTCTTTTGCAAGTTCTTTTAATTGTTTAAAATCTGACATCAAATTTTCTTGTGCTAAAAAGAACAAGTCGCTTTTTATCATCTCTAAAATTGTATTTTGTCCATTATATTCCCCCACTATTTCTTGTGTTTTACCTTCCGCGTCTGGGTTATTTTTCCAATCTTCAATCAAATCAGAATTGTAAATTGATAAATTATTGTCCGCGAATTCTGAAATGCTTTCTTCAATATCTGATAGCTCTTCTTCATCTGATAGATATTGTTCTATAAAGTCAATTAAAGCATATTCTTCTGTAAAGATATTTTTATTTTCATTTATTAAATTGATGTATTTTTTTGTGTTGTTCATTTTTTTGTTGTTATATTATTAAAATATTTATTGAACAGCCAAGCTTTTTGGCTATTCTGAAATGTTTTACAAGTCTTCTTCACTCATTAAATTGCGCAATTCCCACGCGCTTTTTAGAAGCTCATCGTTAGATGAAAGTCTGTAAACGTCATCAATTAAAGCTTGGCTTACTACTTTTACCTGTCTTTGATATATCTCTTTTAGTTCTGCGTTTTCAAATGCTTTTCCCATATTTTTATTATTATGTTTATTAAAATATTTATTGAACAGCCAAGCTTTTTGGCTATTCTGAAATACTTTAATGTATTTATTTTTTAAAGCTTTCCAATGCCTCCTTTGTCGCACAATCTGAACAGATTGACTTGTTTGTTGTTCTACTCAATGCCTCATTTTCTGGTGTTATAGTTGCTCCGCAATATGCGCAAGTGTTTTGTGTTTGTGTTGTTGTTTCCATATTTTTTTGTTTATCACTTATATCTTTGGAACAAATTTCCTTCCATTTATCTTTAATGTCTTCTGGGGTTAGTTCGTTATATTCTTCCTCAGTGTAGCCTGTTATATCTAGGAAAAAATTTTTTGTCAATTCTTCTTTTTTTAAATACATATTTTTTTGTTTATGTTGTTAATTAACTGATTTTATTATATCATAAGTCGGTGTCGGTGTCAATACCTTATAATGTTGGTGTTGCGGGTGGGTGTTGAAAACTTTTAAAGTGCTATCAGTTTTCAGGTTGTGCTTATGGGTATGGGTTGGGGGGGTTTTTTTACCCCCCAGTATGAGATAATAAAATTATGAATATAATTTTTTCTGTTCTTACAATAGATGGCCCCGCCATAACAAAACAGGCTTTTTAATGATTTACTGAAAAAATCTGAAAATCGCCTTCACCTTTAATTGTATTCTCTCTTTTCTGGGTTTCTTTCTTTGTTCTCTTTCTTTCTTTTCCTAAAGAAAGAAAGGAAGTATAGTCTCTGAAGATGCTTTAGCATCAACCTTATATATACTAGATTGAACTTGCTGACTCTCTACTCTCTCCTTGTCTCTAACCAACGAGCAGACTCCACCTCTTATATCCTAATCTCTTAAGATGCTTTAGCATCAACCTTATACTGGTATGATTGACAATGCTTTTTGCATTTTCCTTATGCCCATACCTCGCCTTATTTTATAAACAGCTACATACTTTAATAATCTTCAACCTAGCCCGAAGGGGTAACCCCTTAAACACACCCCACCCCTGCGGTATAGAAAATGGGTCCCCTAAGACAAATCCTAAGGGTACTTCCACCAATCTACTTCCACCAATATACTTTTATCTCTACTTCCACTCCCAATTCCAATTCCTCCTCTCCTATAAAAATACCCCCCTCTTTCTACTGAAAAGTCATCCAAAAAATTCTGATATTTTTTTGCTAAATATTTTCCAAAAACACACGAATAATCCAAGTTATTCACAGACGTCGGAAAAACGGGGCATAAGGTCTGATTTTCCCAGAAACTATTCTGTAAAAAAAAGGCTATATTATTTTTCTAAAAAAAACCATAGTAAGGTTTATGTAATTTTGATTCTTATGCCCCGAGTATTTTGATTGTTTCTTGGCTAAAGTAAGTAATAGCTTGACGGGGCATAACTATCGTGTTATTACTGTTTTTGCCCTTTTATTGACATCCTTTTGGCAAAGGTGTACAATATGTGTGTTGGGTATTTATGGTCGAAATTGCCACAACATATATGTGTGGTTGGAAAAGAGGTCAATATTTTAACAAATTAAATATATTTTTATGACAAGAAGAGTGAGTTTTTTAATGGATTATTACCTTTTTGTGAACATACAAAAAATGGTAAAAAATAGAGGTGGTTCAATGTCGGAACAACTCAATATAATGTTACGTTCACAAATAGAAGAAATGGAAGATAGAGGATATAGACTTATAAAACCTCTAAAAGATATTAATTAATATAATATAATGATATGACAAAAAGATTTAGCTTTATTTTAACTGAGTATAATAGGGAGAGGCTTAAAAAAGAGGCAGAAGATAGAAATGTATCTATGAGTGCAATTGTAAATGGGATTATTTACGAATGGATGCAACAATTGGAAGGGGGGAAGGATACAAACTTAATAAATAAAGAAGATGATACGAATGAAAAATTCTCAAAATTCGGATTTAATTTCGAGGATAGAAATAAAAATATAATTAGAAATATGGCAAAAGACAAAGGAGTTTCAATGTCTGATGTTATAAATCAAATGTTAAACCAAAAAATTGAGGATTTTAAAGAACTTGGAAGTTTCAAAGACATCTTTGCATTAGAAGATGAAATTGAAGAGAATATTTAAGAGTTTAGAAGAATTAATTAAATAATATAATTATATGAGAAAGGATTCTAAAAAATATGGTTTTTATTTTAATGATAGACCTAGAAAGATAATGAAAAATATGGCAAAAAGAAGAAGAGTTCCATTATCTTATTTAATAAATACAATGTTAGAGGAAATAATTGATGAAAAGATAGAACTTGGATTTATAGCTGACGATAGTGAGGATTAAATGAATATTAGTTTTTAATTAATAAAGTAATAGAATAATATGGCAAAACCATTCAGTTTTTTTTAAGTGACCAAAATAAATTTGCTATTAAAGAAGGTGCAGAAAAAAAAGGTATATCTATGGCATCTTTGATAAATAGTATTCTTTTCGATTGGAATGAGAGAGAAATTATAAAGAACACAGATGCGAAAGATATGAATAAGCTTCAAAAGAATATAGAGTTGAAGAGAATATTCAATGATTTAGAAAAACTAATTAAAGAATAAATTGCACTTAGCACATTAAAATTGTATAATATTAATATGCCTGTAAAAAAAGGAGAATCATCAATGAGACAAATGGCTTACGCCCGAGGAGTATTGGGAGCTGAAGGAAATACTAAAAAGCAGATAGCCTTGAATGTAGGATACTCACCAGCTGTAGCGAACTCAGTTGTTTCACATATAGAATCTACCGCTGGTTTTAACAATGCTATGGCAAAATTGGCGGTGGAATCTAATAATCTTGCACTAGCTGCTCTTTGTGAATTTAAGAGTAGAGGGTTCCGAGAATTTTCAAATAAAGAGTTGACGAATGCGTTGACTGCTATTGGTGGTGCTTGGGAAAAATTCAACGCTCCGATAAGGGAGAAGAGTAGCAATGATAGTGGAAATAAGTTGAGGAATATAGTGTTGCAACAAATTGAAAATCAGAATATTACAAACAGCCCAGAAAAGGTTATTAATCAAGAAGCAGAAAAACAGATGGAGAAACCCTACGAGGCAGAAGTTATGGATGTGGAAGACCCTATGGATTTTTAGAAAATTAATTGTGACGATATGGAAGTTCATACATTCTATAGAAAATACAATTCCTTAAAGGAAGGGGAAAAATTCCTACCGATAGAAGTACCGAAGGAGGCTACTTCTCTTTTTATTATAGCTAAAGAATTGGAGAGAGTCCGTGCTAGTAGGAGATATCTGGAAGAAAGGGAAGTTCATTTATTGAATATAGCTGAGGATGGATTTAATCAATTAGAAGAAAAGTAATGGCAATGAGTCAGAAACAACACAATGCACATCTAGTGGAACTTCTATCAAAAAATCCTAGCCTTATTCGAGACCAGGATTGGAGATTGAAAAACTTATATTTTATAATTACAAAGGATGGGGATAAACAAGTGTTTACGATGAACCGTGCTCAGAAGCATTTTTATGATACATACTTGAATGTCCCCAAGCCTTACCACAGACATATAATCCTTAAAAGTAGACAATTAGGATTTACAACATTCATTGATTTGTTTATATTGGATTCAATTCTATTCCAAGCTAATAAGGAGGGGATTGTTATAGCTCATAAGGTACAAGATGCAACAGAGATATTCGATAAGAAGATTGAGTTTGCTAT
>Ga0222694_1000346_pt1 | contig 10741 bp, 19 predicted proteins | sample AntAcemetage1333_FD_181145 | JGI IMG/M metagenome (GOLD analysis project Ga0222694, IMG submission 181145) | Saline water microbial communities from Ace Lake, Antarctica - #1333 | ecosystem: Environmental > Aquatic > Non-marine Saline and Alkaline > Saline | place: Antarctica: Ace Lake...
TAAAAAAGATAAAAGAATTACTTAATGCTCCCGAAGAAAGTAGTAGATTAGATTTTCTTTTAAAATTAAATAATGGAGAGCTTCTTAGTTTAGGAATGCAAATATTAAGAGCTTCGCCAACCAAACCTAAGACGAAATGATGGAAGAATATAATGTATATCAATTCTTGGAGCATGATTTATTTAAGTGTAACGCTGCAAGGAAGAAGAAAAAATGGTGGGTTGGTTCAGGTGGAGGAATAGGAATTATTTTTGGACAATATAGTATGTGGAATTTTCACCTTGAAGGATCTAAATATAATTATGAAATAGTCCAAGTATTCCCAAAGAATCTCTGGGAAAAACTAAAAGACTTATTCAGGAAACAAAAATCATATTATGAAATAAAGGCGAGGATTGATTCGCAATCTGATTAAAATGGGAATTAAAAATATAGAACCAATGAAATTAATGATACTTTCCATAATTATATTAGGAATATTATTATTATCAAATTCATTTTATCTAGGGGCTTTTACAAACAAAGGTTACTATAAAATAACCGATATGTGGATTGGAGATAATAATAAAATATCTAATTATTCTTATTGTGATAATTGTTTATGGATTGAATTTGATGAAGGTTGTAATAGAAGGTTTAAATATTTTTTTGAAAATCAACATGAATATGATAGTCGTCTTAAAGTTGGTATGCCCGTAGATATAAAATTTAGAGAAGTTAATGGAATTAAATATATGAGGGAAGTTATCCCTAGAAAAAAATATGACTACAAGTGTTCGTAAAAGAATGAGCAAGTGTCTTAAGATAGAAAGACTTATAAACTATAACTCCATTATAATACTATGAAATGCAAACATACAAACACAAGAAAACTTTTTTGGTCTAACAGTAACCCTAACCGATGGGAAAGAACAGAGTATTCAATATGTTTAGATTGTGGATGTGCTGTTGGATTACAACCTTTAATTTTAGAAGTAAAAGATAAAAAGAAAACACTTCCAGAAAAAACTAAAGACGCTTTGAATGTCAAGACAGGAGATAACGAATAATGATAACCAAAAGACAAAAAGAAAGATTTGAACAGCAAGCCGATCAAATAATGGATGAGTTAAAAACTGATAGAGATATTAGTGCATGTTTAGGAAGTGTTGGATTAACATTCTCCTATGATGTTCATGAGTTTATAGAGTTTTTATTAAACGAGCGAGACGCATTAAATGTCAAGGTTGAAAATGAATAAACAAACCTTTTATACAATAATAACTGCTATAGCATTTTTTGCATTAGGATTAGTTGCAGGAATGTTATTACAACAATCAATTACACAGGCAACAATGATGGGAGTTGCTGGTAGTTTAGAAGGAGTGCAAATTGATATTAATTTCAATGAAACAATGATGATTGATGCTATGATGGATAACTTTGAAGAAATGGGAATATTCAATGAAACCAACAAAACTAAAGACGCATTAAATGTCTTAGACGAGGTGAAAGATGGAAACTGATAAAAAGAATAAAATAATGAATAAAAAAGTTAAAGATTGGTATTTTTCACAAAAAATGGGAATCGAAATAATAGAAATTTCTAATTGGGATGCAGAAATAAAACAATATGGGATAAATTGGAGTGCTAGAGGAACATTATCTTTAGAAAGAGCAAGAGAATTTTCAAATGAATTAAACGAATGTATGGCTTTGGTGAATACTCTTAATCAGTTCGCCTTACATGTCAAAGGGGTATCTGAATGAATATGATAACCGATAATAATGGAATAGTTTATGGAGAAACAGATTATAAAACTTATCTTGCTTGTAAAAATAAACATAGAATAATAAAACATTTAGAAGCTCAATATTTTGTAGAAATTGAAAGCGAGGAGGAAGAATGAATATTTATTTATTAAAATTATCTAAACCACAAATAGATATGTTAGAAACAGCTCTAGAAGAACTAATACAAACACCAGAATTTTTAAATGATAAAGATATGATTATTGCAGAAGTTTTATTAGATAGTATAAAAGATGATATAGAGGAGTTGAAATGATGGTAATAGAAATAAATAAACTGTTCGCCTTACATGAAAATACAGGAGTAAAAGAATGATAGACCTTTCATTACAAATATATGAAGAAATACTAAAACAATTAGGAACTGAGTGGGCTAAAGTTACAACAGATTTTAGTGATCAGATTGTAGAAGAAGCAGAAGAATTAGATTCTGAATTGAATGATAGAATTAGAGAAGTTGTTGAAAGATATGTTGAAGAGGTTAAGCTAGACGCAGACCATGAATTAAACGCTGAGGGTGAGAAATGAAATATGCTATTTATGTTAGAGTATCTAGAACAGATCAGATTTTAGAAAACCAAATAAATCCTTTAGTAGAATATGCGGAGCGTATGGGCTGGGAATATGAGCTGTTTCAGGAGAAAGAGAGCACTAGAAAAACTAGACCTATTCAATGGGACTTATATAATAGACTCCTAAAAAAAGAATTTGATGGTTTGCTATTCTATAAGTTAGATCGTTGGGCTAGGAGCTTAAGGGAGCTCGTAACACACATGGAAGAATTAAACACTAAGGGCGTTAATATTGTTTCATTTACGGAGAACATAGACCTCTCCACAGCTACAGGGAGATTAATGTTAAATGTTATTGCATCTTTCGCTGAGTTTGAGAGGAGCATAATTAGAGAGAGAACGCTAGCTGGTTTAGCTCGGGCTCGGGCTCAGGGGAAAAAGCTAGGCAGACCACGAAAGAACGGGAAGAACTACGTTAAACCATCTAGAGAAGAAGTTGGAAATTTACTAGCTGAAGGAATGACTATTAGAGAAATAGCAGCAGAGCTTAAAACTTCTAGATATTGGGCTCAAGTTGTCTCAACTGAGCTAAGGGCATTAAACAGGGGGGGGATTTCTAGTTAGTAGGGGGTTTGTCCTACAACGTCCGTTATTTATGAATAAAAAAACTAGAAAACTAATCCCTCATATAATTTTATATGGGCTTATGATTATTGGACTAGCGACAACTATAATTTTAAAGGTGTTATCAAAATGAAATTTTATTTAGCACAAGTAGATTTAATGGCTTTATTTATATGGGGATTTACTTTTTTAATAGCGGCAATAGATTTAAAGATGGGTTTGGGGTATATGTTTTTTATCATAATTGGGGGAATAGGCTTAGGATTACATAATGGCTCACGTTAATCTAGAAACTGGGAATATATATGGAGCCGAGAAAGGCACCCTCAGTTATGCGCATGAACTAGGACACTTAGCTTTTAGCAAGACTAACGCCGGAGAGATGGTTAGACTTCGTGAGGAACTATCTAAGGATATGTTATTAGTTATCTTCTTGGGAGGCTTTATATTTCTACAACATTTCCCTAACATAACTAAGCTAACTCTTATATTCTTTGTCGCGCGTTGGTTATATTATTATAACTATGAAGAATTTTGGTGTTGGAAATATGCCTTTTGGTTAAGGAAGATAAAGAGACAAAATAAATTAATAGAGCGTGATGGGACAAAAGACGTTTAGTTATTATCTTAGACAATGTGAGCGCTGCGATAAATTATATAAGGCAGACACAAAAAGATCTAAGATATGTAAGGCGTGCTTTAAAAAATTTGGTAGGAGGTTAAAGAATGTTATTTAAAATATTGCTTGGAGTTGTATTGGCTGTTGTCGCTTGGTATGTTTTAAGAGAGATGTTAATTAGTTTAAATATTTATATAAGTAAGTCCGGCTTTGGAAAGAGTAGAATAGAGAAGAAAGAAAAAAGTAAGTTTAAGTTTAGAGATCCACTAACTCATAGATAGATATTCTAGGATATATATGTTATTATATAGTATAATAGTGTTAGCTAGGCTCCTCCACCATATAATTTTTATTTTCTAGCGGAGTAGGTATTATGGGAGTGGGCAGGCAGTCTAAAAGCGATCTGTTAGGCTCTGGGGCTTTCCATCTTGCTATAGTTCTATCAGAGACGCCAAAAGCTCGGCTTAATTGGGCTGTAGTAGCTCCAAACCCTTTTAATAACGGAAAAAGCTCTAAGAACACATTTTTTTTAACTTCATTCGGTTTAATTAATTCCTCTGTCCCCTCTAAGTCCTTTCTTTTCTTCTCTAGATACTCCTCACGTCCAACAACATAGCCATCTCCGAAGTCTCCCATAAAATCAGGCTTAACTACTCCGTAATCCATCTCTTTTTTACCCTTATGATAAAGTCTTTTCTTTGTGGGGAAACTATAGAACTTAAATAACCCTCTCTCAAACCCATCTCTAAAACAAACGTCAATAAAGAAAGCGGAACGACTCACAGCATAACCACGAGGTAACTCAAAGAAGTTAGGTATTATACAGATCATAAAAAGATTTAATTGCCTACACTTTCTAAAGAATTGTCTTAGAGTAATCCCTAACTTACTCCAATAGTGAGAGTCCTCCCATTCATCTAATATAATAACGGAATATTGCGGGATTTTCTTAGAAGTGTCCATTAAATCCTCAGGCTTAAAGACTATTGCCTCTAATTCTAGCGGGCGCTTAATCTTATGCTCCTCCCACATTAAACCCTCCCATGCCTCTCCTAATTGCTGGACAAAACAACTCTTTCCAGTCCCTACTTCTAGAGTAGAGGAACTAATAAACCCTAAGAAAGTCATATCTCTAACAATAGCTTTAGCATAAACTCTTAAATTCTCATAAAGAAAGCCGTCTATAAACCTCCCGTCTGTTTTCTGTCCTTTAAATGTTCCTTTTGGATAACGCGACTTAAATATTTTCATTAAGACATTCTAGAACTAGCTTTGCTTTGATCCTTAGACTTTTTCAATAGCATATTTCTATTATTGAGTTGTAGCCTAACGAACTTATCCAATTCTCTTAATTTAATATATAGATCGTTATACTCGTCCGGAGTTATATCAGACTGGGGTTTATTGTTTCCAAAAACATATCTAGGAGTCGCTCTTTCTAACAATGGATTAATTAAACTGACTAGCTCTATAAATTTATCTTCTGTTGTTTTATTATAACTATCTGCCATCTCGTCGCTGATTGTCATTAAACTATCTCTCCATGTTTTAAAGTCCATGTGAAGTTTAGCCTCTGCGACAATATTAAGTAGTCCGTTAATTCTTTCTAGAATAGCTAAACCCATATTAAAATCAGACTTCGCATAATTAACCCCTACATTTTCCATCTAAACTATTAGCTTTGCTTACTATTTAAAGTTACTTTATAAAATAAATTTATATAGTTATTATGGTTAGGATTATTATGGCTAGAACACCCGCACAAAAGAGAGCCGTCGCACAGGCTAAAAAACAATTAGATAGAGCTAGAGAACAAGTAGCGAGTGGAGGCTCGCGCGATAAGTGGGACAGCGGAGGAAGTTCGGGCGGAGGATCTAGCGGAGGAAGTTCTCCAACTCCAACTAATCCTTTTATAGATATGTTAGAAAAATCTAAGGCTGAGGACGCAGCTAAGTTAGAAGTCATAGCTCCAAATTATACTCCTCCAACTTCTAGCGGAGGAAGTTCTAGAAACTCTGCCTCTAATATCCAAACTATAGCGAGGATAGCTGACGCAGAGAATAGGATTAGTGCTATAGATCAGGGCAGAACAGCAGAAGCAGCATTAAACATAAATCAAACTTCCACACCAATAACTAGAATTATAGATAAGACGAGAGCTAGTGATGTTAATAGACTTCAAAGCGTAGCAGCTCCCGACACTAAAGCGATTGCTGAGGCTGGATATAGAGGAGACGTTTCAGGGAGAACAGCCATAACAGCACAGACTAAAGTCCTAAGAGATCAAATAAGAAATACTGCGGAGAGAGATATTAAACAATACGCAGAGGGTTTAGCGACAGATAATAAAAATAAGTATGCGGAGACTTTAGCTTTAGAAGAAACTAAAATAAAGGCTAAGTTTGATGACATTCAAAATAGAATAAATAACGGAGGAGATTATGATAAACTTTCCAAAGAGTTTGATAATTATAGAAATAAAGCAGACGAAAGATTAAAAGCAACGTCCGAAAGTTTAAATAAAGAGGCACAGGCTAAGCTAACTGGATTCGCTAAAGAGTGGGCAGACACTAAGGGCGCGAGCATGGAGAGGAGCGCGGGTTTAATTTTAAGATCTACCGATAGGCTAGTTAGAATTAGTCCAACTCAATTAAAGAATAGATTTAAAGATAGTTTTGTTACTGGTGTTAAAGTCGGAGCGGGAGCAACTGCGATAATTAAAACAACAGGATTAACACTTTCTAAAGCTTCGGGAATAGGATTAGCCGGAGCTGCTGCTGGATTTTCTGTTGGTAAAGGTTTTGTTACTGCTGGGTTAGATGTTTCTAAAGGAAAGCTAGCGAGAGAGGAGTATTTTGTAGAGGGAGGCTCTAGAGCTGTTGAGGGAGGTGTTTCTTTTCTAGGAGGATTTAGTGGAGCTGTTGTTGGGAGCGTCGCTGTTTCTACTGCTGCTAACTTATTAAGCACAGGAAACATTAGAGGAATTAAACTAATAGAGCAGAAGTTAGCTAGGAGTGCTTACGAGAAAAACGGATTAAAGTCTAAAGTTATTAAGCAAGAAATAACAGAGGGCTCTATTAAGAAATTAAATATAAATACTCAGGGGAAAAACACTTTAATAAAAGAGGTTAAGGTTGGAAACGTAATTAGGAAAACAACTTATACCCCAAACACAAAAGGACTTAGCGCGGCTGAGATTAAGGCGCTTGGAAAGTATGGGATTAAGATTGATGTTTATAGCGTTTATGATCGGACGGGAAATATTATTAAGTCTATTGAGATCGCAAAGATAACAGGCAGAGCTCCTATAACAAAAATCTACGGAGGATCGGATAGAGTTGTTAGCACAGGGACGGGAAAGATAGGAGCTAAGGGCTCTAGTATAACTAGAACAAACGTTAAAACCTCAGGGCTTGGCTTTAGAGATAGGCTAACTTTAGCCGGACAAACTAAGGGGCGGATTAGTGAGATTAGTATAGATAAGGTTACAGGAAAAGGAGGGACGGCTAACAAAGCTGGGTTTAGATTAGATATTGGGACGGGGAAAAGTAATAGCATTTTTAGATATAATCCTAAGACAAACGTTTTAGATACTTCCCCAAAGTCTAGCACTTCTAGAACTTCTATATTTTCTAGGCTAACCTCTAGAAATATTGCCTCTGTTAAAAATGGAGACTCTTTATTTCTAATAAAGACTAACACATATAAAAGTTTATTTGGATCTAGTTCGGCTACAACTCCAAAGACAACTCCACGATCTTTTTTTAACTTCTTTAAGGGAGGCAGCCCCGGCAACGTAGTAAAGACAGGGACGAGCGGAGGAAGTAAAGCGGTTAAGGGTTTTAGATCCATCTTTAGTTCTAGCACTCCTAAGGTAACTGCTCCTAAAGTAACTCCCCCAAAAATTACCACGCCTAAAGTAACTGCTCCTAAAGTAACTCCCCCAAAAATTACCACGCCTAAAGTAACTGCTCCGGTTAGCTCAGAGTCTATTTATTATGGAGGAAAAGGAGGAGCTGTTAATTTTGGTTATGGATCTGAAAACGTGGGAGTATTAACTTTAAACGCTCCGTCCCCAAATCTCGCTCCGGTTAGTTTATTCGCTCCCGCTCCTGTTTTAAGTGGGGCTGCTAAGAGCGCTGGGCTTTCATTAATTAACTCTCCCGCTCCTGTTGTGGCGACTCCTGTTTATGCTCCAATCCTCTTAGCTCCGTCCCCTCTAGTTACAAAAGATATTAGTTTTTTGTCTGCGTCTCCTGTAGTTACAAAAGATATTAGTTTTTTGTCTGCGTCTCCTGTAGTTACTCGGGGTTTTTTATCTCCCGCGCCTATAGTTGTTAAGGGTTTTTTATCTACGGCTCCGGTTATTACTCAAAGATATTATTTGCCGTCTCCTGTTATTGTTCAGAAACCAATCCAAAAGCCAATTCAGAAACCAATCCAAAAGCCGCAGAAACTATTAAACCCATCTCCATCTCCGGCACAGCCTCAGTTTAAAACTTTCCCATTAAGTCCGCCAATAGCCGGAGCGGGATTAGGATTTGGAGGAGGAGCTTTTAGATTAAGAGTTGGAGGCGGAGGGATCGGAAGAAAAGAAAGAGGAGGAATATTTGGAAAAAGTAGATATTCGGCTTCGCTGGGCTCAGTTTTAACAGGATTCTCAAAAAAAGGGAACGCTCAGAGACTCTCTAAGCAAAGATTTACAGGATTAGGACTAAGACCACTAATAGAAAAAGAGGATAAAAAGAAGAAAAAGAAAAAGAAAAAGTAACTTTATATAGTAACTAATTTTATTAAGATAGATGGAAAATAAAGAGGGTATGCCTGTAGCTCAAAAAGTAGCTTTAGGAAATATAATAACTCCGCCAAATAGTTCTCAGGAAGAAAGTTATAATCAAGCAAGTATTATAAAAGGTTTATCCACTCATAATTTATTAGAAAGAATAGAGCTTAGGGCTTATGGTTATAAATATTCTCCACTAAGGAGGGAATGGACACAAGTAACAGAGCCGCTAATGAATGAGGCTGGTATTAATAAGCTAATGATTTTTCTAGAGGCTGTTGGGGACATGGGGACTTTTTCTAACTATGATAAAAAACAAATACCTAAAATAGTAGATTTCTATTTCACAAATTCCTATACTGAGTTTATAGTTTATGCGGAAGAGTTCGGTTTAAAAGAGTCTAGGAAGAAAGAAGTTTTAAATATATTATTTAGTTTTTATTTGTCTGCTCTTAATTCTGCTAAGAACGCTGGGCACAGAAATACAATTAGGGGAGTATTGAGTGAGAATGTTATGGCGCGGGCTCTAGCTGGTAACGATGAAAAGACAAAGAAGAAAGGTTTGTTTAGCGGAATGTTCGGAGGGAATAAACAATAATGGCGGACATAAATAGTTTTATAGGGGACGGGGTAGCCTCTAGCTTTCAGGGGATTATAACTTATACTTTATGGGGCGTTGTTATTTTAGCTGTCCTCTGGATTTCTTGGCGATATTATCAGGACTGGAAAGTTTATAAGAATAAAGTTAGAGTATTTAGGCAAAGACAAAACGGAACTAAGAGAGAAGTTAATACACGCGGAGGATATATTAAAGATCGTGCCGGAGTAACTAGCTTTTGGATTAAGACAGGAAAGCTAAAGCGGTTTAGAATGTCTAGCCTCCCTGATCCTGACGCGATAGACGAAGAGGATAGGGTTTATTATCACCAGATAAGCCCAGTTGATTATATTCAAACTAAGGCAGAATTTATTTATGAAGATACGTTTATAGAAAACCCCGACTTTATTAAGCCATCTTTTGAGGCTGGAAGTAAAATTATAGAGGCGTGGGCTGAGGAGTTAATGAAGAAAGACGAGAAGAAAGATAAAGCAGCAGCTTACGAGGAGGCTATGGAAATTTATAGCCAATGGTTAGACGACCAAAAGGGAACGCGGGTTAATCTAGGTAAGGTTGTTTATTCTCCAATGTTACAAAGTTCTAAAGAGTCTGCTATTAATGATCTTATCCATGCTAAAGGAGTTCTTGGTGTGGACGCTAATAAACAATTTTTATATTTTGTTATGGGAGCTATAGCTATTCTAGCTTTAGGAGCTATCGTTTTCTACATAGCAACAAACGAGGGACACTTTCCTATATTAGAAAGCTTTGCTCCATTATTATTTATAAAAAATAGGTTTAAATAAAAGGACTTCTTAGTTTTCTTATGAGAGTTAATAAATATCTTTTGTTCGGGGTTTTCTTTCTGTTATTAATGCCATGTATAAGCGCTGTGGCTCCCGTAACGACAATATTTACCGGAGAGACAGGGTTACAAATTGAAGTTAATATAATGCCGACTTATAAGCTTGGAGAGGATAGGTTTAGTATTATTCATATTTTTAATGTAACTAACGGAGATCAAATAACTAATACCACTAACGATAATATATTATGCGAACTACATTTAAGGGACTCTCAGGGGTTTGAGCTGTCAGTAGTTGAGGCAGTCCCACATTTAGATCACTGGGATTTAAACGGAACTAACGGAAGTGATAACCCTATAGGTAACTATGCTTACACTATAACGTGTCAGGATAACGACGCTATGGAGGGCGGTTATAAATCTGGATATTTTGAAATAACTCAGACAGGGGAGTATGTTGAAACCTCAGACTCTATAGTTTATGTAGGTGTTTTATTCTTTGTGCTAATATTATCGCTAGTCTCTATGGTTAGTGGGACTGGAATGTTAAGGGCTGGCTCCCATGTCCTTTGGGGCGGGATATTCCTAATAGGTTTAGGTTTAGTTCTATTATATGGGGCTACTTTCTTAGCTAATAATTATATAATAATGATGGCTGGAAGTATGGGCGGAGCCTCTTTAATGAGTGGCTTTTTCTTATTCTTTGCTAGAATGTTAAAATATTCCCCTTATCTAGTTAGCGCTATGGTTATCTATTTTATTCTTAAGTGGCGGAAGTCTATAAGCGACGCGACTCCTGACGGCTGGGACGGCGGGCTATATTAAGTTTTAATATTGTTTAAATTTAATTTATATAGTAACTAGGACTAATTGTTTTATGATAATTATTATAAAGGAGGTGTTCAAATGAGAAAATCTAATTTTGGTATGCTAACTGAGTTTATGTTGGCTGCTGCTGTTGTTACTATTGTAGCTATTCTGATCTTTAATGTTAATGCTGACGCGAGAGA
>Ga0222694_1000355_pt1 | contig 10659 bp, 2 predicted proteins | sample AntAcemetage1333_FD_181145 | JGI IMG/M metagenome (GOLD analysis project Ga0222694, IMG submission 181145) | Saline water microbial communities from Ace Lake, Antarctica - #1333 | ecosystem: Environmental > Aquatic > Non-marine Saline and Alkaline > Saline | place: Antarctica: Ace Lake...
CGAGGCCGGAAAGGGTTTTAATGCCATACTTATCTGGTGTTGCCGCCAGCAACTTTCCAGAGACTCCCTTCCCCACCCATTTCTCTATTTCCTTATCATTCACAAATTCCGCAAATAATGTGCTGTCTCCCTTATATCCTTGTAGCGACCACTTTTTGTCTGACTTCTCTGCCACATTTTCGGATGGGACTAATTTCAATTCATCAATCTGCTTACTAAGGTCATAACGCTCCGCTTGTTGAGCACCAGTGGTCCAGCTCAGCTTATCATATCCACCTTCGGCGGCCATTCTTAGGGCACGCTTCATAAGGACTTCATGCCAGTTATTCAGGAAGGGGGCGGTGGGAACGCCTTGATATTCTGCTTTTAAAACGTCAAGTTCATCTATCTGTCTGTTCCGTTCTTCACGTGTTATCTCACCATCATCGAACCTTTTGAATATATCTCTTTGTCTACTGCCAATATCAACTAATGATACAGTTGGTTTTTCCCCCATTCCCTTCTCTTTTGCTTCCTGCAACCAATCTGACTGTATCTCTTCCAGGAAGAGGATCTTGTTGCCCTCTGCATCGGTACGATCATTCATCCGGATATGGGCGAGGACGTTAGGTTCATCCCAGTGGGCACCGTGATAGTCCTTGCCATATTCTTTATTAGACAACTGTTCTTCTATCGATAATGGGTATTCATCAAGTTGTTTTTTTATTTCTGGTTGCTTTTCTGCTATGGCATTCCACTTATCAATGTATGCTTGCGCCGCTTTTTTCGTGGTGAATTCTTCAGGCAACGCGCCTATGACAAGATAATGTGGAGTCTTGCCTTCTTCCGGCAACTTCACCAGCATTTCACGATAATTCTCACCACCGGGGAGAGTGTAGGTATGGAATTTGGTGATATCAGTCTCATCGTTCCTGAGATATTCCCTTGCCTCGTCCCGCGTAAAACCTTCTCCTGCTTCATCCTCAAGGAGGATGTCGATTTCATCTTCAGTCGGGCCACCCTTCCACTTCTCAACCAGCTCAATCCGGTTCGCTTCAAGGAAGTCTGCGAAAGCCTGTTTGTCTATCCTGCCGTCTGTTTCGTTCTCTGCTATCCACGCCTCAACGCCCATCCACTTCATCTCTTCGGGCTTGACGTCTTGGCGTTGTAGCCACTTCACAAGGCTCTGTGCCTTTGCTGGCATCTCCGTCATCTTGTTTCTGACGGTTTGCAGGAGCTGTGAATAGAGAGCTGGGGCGTAGCTGGACAATGCCACCCCCGACCTTCTCGCTCTGGTTGTCTGCGACTGCATCCTGCTGTACGATCCGGTGTAGAGTTTTGCAAATACATCTTCGGGGCGCATATAGCCACGGCCTTTCAAGTAATTGTTTAACCTTTGCAGGATTCTCAGCAATCGGACAAACGCCCTCTTGACGGCACTATCGGGATGACTGATACCTCCGTCCCCCCATCTTACCGCGGCCTCCGCGAAGGCTTCTGCCGCTTTTTCTTCGTTTCCTTTATAGTAATTGAGGATGGCGCTGTAGTCCTTTTCAGGCAGAGTCCACCTTGCGGCAACATGAAACGCCTCATGGAAGGCCGTCTTTCCCATGGTCCCCTGATCAAAGGCATACGATATCTCTATCAAAGCCCTTATGCCGTCAATGGAAGTCGAGCCCAAGATTTTATCCATATCCACCGTGCCCCCGTGCTGTTCGACACTCAGGGCAATGTCTTTGCCTTTCATGGTGATAAAGGGTCTCAGCTCAAGGCCGAGTCTCCGCATAGCATCTGCCGGGAGGATCCTTCCCAGGGTCTTCCATATCTCCTTCGTGATCGCCTGCAGCTCTTCTGCCTGGTGCTGGGTGACTGCGGGTGTGGCTTCGCCGGTGCGGAGGAACGCCGGGCTGGCATTCTGTCGCATCGCCTTCCATGTGTCTTCCCCGGTCCTCCCAAGTTCGCTTCCGGTTATATCAATTATGTCAATAGTATTAAGCTGCATGGCTTTTGCAAAGCTGAGCACGTTCCCGGTATTGACTGCGCGGTCTGGCTCGATAACGAATAACCCTGTAGCATTGCGCTTCTCGGCCATCTTCAGTGTCTCGGTTTGTACTGCGCCACGTAACTTCCCATAGTCGCCGGGCCTGAGAGTAGCGACCGGTGCGTTTCTATGGTCCACCAAGACAATCCCTCCATCTGGGAGGTGTGTCTTGGCAAACGACCTGACGCTATCTTCGCTGTCAAACTTAATGCCACGGTCAGGGACGGTCTTGAATTCACGGACTACTTTCCTTAGCTTGACTTCCTTCTGTGTTCCCTCGGGAATGACGGAGCGGTCAACGTAATCCATCTTTGCCGAATATTTATCATACGTTGTGGCGATTATATCCTTGGCCGTTAAATCCGTTCCTTCAAGGGTGTTTTGGAGGTTGTTGAATACAGCCTTGTCTTCATCGCTTAGCTTGGCGTTTCCCGATGGATGCTGGTGCAGCAACCATACGTTCACAGCTCCCTCGGTGTTCAGGGCCTGCCCAGCTATCTCGCCATAGTCTGCCGAAGAGGAAGTCTTCATCCCTGTGGTGTGGGCGAGGATGTTTATGATATCGTTGTTTTTGTTTGTGACAACAATCAGGAAGTGCTCGTTAGGGTATTTTGTGAGGTTGATCTGTCCGAGACGGGCTATGTCTGCGGCGGTTGAGGCTTTCCTTCCACCTTTATAGTATCCGTGGAGGACAGAGACGACTTCTGGGAGCGCCCCGGCTCGTATGGCACCAGCGACTCCGGCAGGGGGGTGAAGATCCGTTCCTCCTGTGGCGGGTACGTTACCGAAGAGGTCAAGTTGTTCTTTGATGACGTTTTCATGGGTGTATTCTACACCGGGTTCGTATATTTGTAAACCCTTTTCTGTCTCTCTGGTTTTCAACGTGCTAAACAGCGCGTCAAAGGCATCGGATACAGGGGGGAGTTCTTCTTCCAACAGATACGGATACCTGCCGACATCTCGTGCAAATCCTTTGACCTGTACTACATTAGCCAGATAGTCATTGTGGTAACCTTCCTGCTGCATCTTGGCGATGACATAATTCTCGAAGGACCGAGCTGCCCGTTCAATAATCCGCGACCAATATCCTGACTGGCCCTTGTCAATGAGTCTTGACCTCTTTGCCATAGGGGAATCATTCAGGGCTTTTACCAGATAGGTAAAGGCTTCCGCCACTTCCGGCCTGACGCCTTCGACCTTTTCCCATTCACCGGGTTTGAGCCGGGACACCTTCTCCAGTTCCCGGAACCGTTCGACCGACAATCTTTGTGCCGGGCGTTCCTTGTGCTGGTAGTAGTTCTCCGGGCTGTAGGTGATATAACTACCTTCTCGACTATATTCGCCTTCCCCCCTTTGTCTCTGAAAATAGTGATCCAGTGCGTGAAAGAACTCATGGGCCAGACATCCGGCGCCCCTTGGCTTTGTAAGGTTGATAACAAGGGTATCCGGTTCGTAGTGTGCTGAAGCCCAGCCGGCCCCCCGGGAGCCAAAGGCCAGCCCAAGAGATCCGTTCAGCGAAACAGCTTGCGGCGGTATGCCTATGATATTTGCCAGATCATGCAGGGCATCATAGGCCTGGTTCAGCATACCTTGTCGCTCTTTGGCATTCTTGCCCTGAGATACCCAGTTCCCGAACTCAACACCCCTGAATCCAAAGGCTTCCGTGAACATTTCCGGCGTGGCATCCTTATCTTTTCGGTAATCCTGTCCTGCCCTTGGCCGGTTTTCTTCCCCACGTACATCTCTTTCAGTTACGTTTTCCTTATTCTTTAGGTCTTCCCACGCCTGCACCAGAGCGTCGTAATGTTCGTTACGATAGTCAAAGGCCTCCTTTGATGTCTCGAAAGTTATGAGTGCCCGGTAAAGTGAATCCCCGGCCTTGTTGATAGAGACCTTTCCCGTGCCGCCCCGGACTTCAAACTTCATCTTCTTTGCTGCGACTTGGCCTTCAAGCATATTTTGGATTTCAGGGATAGCCGCCTCTATATCAGCTACTCTAAAGGTTTGCCCTCTGCTATCAATCTCAACCACCACATAAGGAGAAGGTATTTTCTCGCCATTATCGTCAAAACGATATGCGTCTTTCTGCTCCCTTACTCTGCCGATCCTACTCCAGTGGTTACGATCAATCTTTTCAAGCAGCCTTATCTTTGCTGCGACTTGGGCCAGCCTTCTATTGTCCTCCATCCCTGTGAGCATCTCATCTGCCCGTTCTCCCGATAGTAACTCCCGGGTCATTCTTGTAAACTCCTTGACCTGTTCGACCCACCCTTTTACTTTATATGATGTTCTCGGTTTTGCGGGGATCTCTGCCCGAAATGCGGTTGCAATCGCGGCATCTTTGATGTCCTCAATGGCATCTACTTCAGCTTTCGGCCATATTTTACTGAGTGGTAATGATGCGATATCTTCATCGGCAAGGTCTTTCTGGATTGAAGGAAGCTGGTCTTTTCTGGCCCCCGGCATCTTTTCACCGAAGTCTTTGAGAGAGACCTTTCCTTGTTCTAATTGAAATCCTTTTGCAGGCTTGGCAAGGTCGGGATATAATTGTTTATATTTATCAGCTAATTTAATATACTTTCCATTATCCCCATACGCTTCAAGGCTTACTTCTGGTTTCCATATCAGTTCAGACTTGCCGGGTTGAGATGTTCCCATGTTAAGCATCAATTCGCTGACGGGAACCTCTTTTTCGAATACCCTGCCACCTTCGCCGGCATAGTTTTCTTGTGCAAACTTTTTATCAAGAGTGACCCAATCGCCCTCTTTAATTTCATACCTATCTTTAAGAAATGCTCCTCGGTAGACTTTTATTGTGCCTTCTTTTTGATATGGGATATTGGGGAATTGCTCCTTCCATGTTTCGGGAGTCAATTTGCTTAATTGATTATCACCATAAACATATTCTTCTAATGTCGGAACCGCAGGCTTGGCTTCTTCCACAGCCTTCAACGTCCCACGCTGTAGCATGGCATCATATTTGCCTTGTTTGGTTCTTGTCACCTTTCGCCATCTTACTTCGGAGTCGTATTCATCTTCAGTGCCTTTTACTTTAAATGGATGAATGTACTGTTCGTACCACTCTCCATCTTCGTACTTAACTTCATTTCCTTCTGGGTCTTTATAATATTGGACTCCTTCAATCTTCTCCGCGGACTTCAGGTCGGGGTAATCGGCAAGGATTTCTTGCCTTATTGAATAACCTTCGGCCTGAGCATCCTCAACGCCCTGCTTGTGTATCTTTCTAAGTTCTTCTTTGGTAGCAAATTTCGGCTTGTAGTCACTAATGCCATCTACCCAGTTCTCAAGGGTGTTCTTATGGACAGATGCGACATACTCGTCAAGGGTCTGGTCGGATGGTTGTAAGTCCCAAGGGTTTGTTAGCGTAATCCCTTTTTCCTTCGCCAGCCGTGAGAGGTATTCGTTTTGTGCTTCATATCCCTTTGCCCGAACATATTCCTTGGCTTCTTCTTTGTCTTTTATTTCCCAAGGCTGCTTCTCTCCTTCTCCCTTTCCTTTTTCTTCCGCTGTTTTCGCTTCTGTCTCTTTTGCTGTCTCACTCGATTCCTCCTTTAATTCTTCTTCGGTTTTTGCTTCCTCCTTCGCCTGTGCCGCCGCTATCCAGCCATCAGTAAAAAACGCCTTGTCTTTCTTGGAACGGATATCTCCCGGATACTGGGAAGAGTACCCTTCGACCTTTGCGGAATACCCTCGCGCATAAGCCTTCCCATACTTCCCTGCAAGAAGGTTGAATTTCTCTTCACTGAGCTTCCTTTGCTCTATGGGTGGCGGGGCCACTGCCTGGGGAAGGTCAAGTTCCTCTATGGCCTCTTGTCTTAATGCCCGAAGCTCCCCTTCGATAACGTCTTTTTTAGTCTCGTCCTTCTCGTCCCGCAGTCTACGCTTAGCATTTACGATTTTCTTCTCTACTTCTGTCGGGTCTTCAGCCTCCTCCTTCTCGATGTTCCCCACTTCCTGCCCCAACAGACTGGTGAACAATGCCCCCTGTTGTTCTGGTGTACGTTTTACTTCATCTTTCTTCTGGAAGATAGGCTCAGCTTCACCCTCAAGAGTAACTTGGTCGTACTCAGTCTTTTCAAGGCCTTTTGGCGTGAGAACTTCTTTAGGTTTGGGAATGGGGCCGGTCTTGGACTTCTCGCGCATTTCGGCAAAGAAGCCAGAGATAGATTCTACTTCTTCGTCTGTTGCGTTCTCTTCTTGTGCAATCTCTCCAATAATTTCTTCTTCAAGACTGCCTTCAACTTCTCTCGCCTCGATTTCGGCGAGTTCTCCTGCGATCCATTCATCTGTCATTCCCTCCATTTGCTTGTCTAGTAAATCTTCACGTCCAGGTGCAAAGTATTCCCTTGCCTTCCCTGTACGCACCAGCTCCATAAGAGCGGTACCGTCCTCTACGCGATAGCCCTTCTCACGCATCATCCGCGCCATATCATCAGGGTCGTAACCCCGGCTTTCGTTCTGTGCGCGTTTAATATCCGGACTGTCCTCAAGCAATATGTTCTTTTTCTTCCCTGACTTGGAAACAACCCATTCGCCATAATCCTTACCATACTTCAGGCCACCTTCAAAAATAATATCAGTCAAAAGATTCTGCGGGCCTTTGCCTGTCTTTTCCGCTTTCGGCCTCTGCTTTGCCGCCCGCCTGTCCTCTATGAACTTTGCCGCCTTCCCCATCATGGCATCGGGGGTCTCTTCGGACATGTCGGACCCGCGCCACGCATCGAAGTCCTGACGCAGACGTTCATACTCCGGATGGTCCTTCTTGATCTGGCCGTAGCCTTGGGCTTCGGTGTACCGGCTGAAGTTTACCGGCTTGCCGTCTGTGGTGCGGGGGACGGTGGGCTTAGGAGTGGGTGTGGCAAGGGTGGCTTGGCTGTAAAGAGCTTCTTTGTCGGCTTTATAAAACTCTTCTGCCAATTTACGGTCACTGGCAGTCATAGTATCTTGCATTCGTGTAAACTTTTCATGGGTTCGTTGAACAAACTCCTCTACCGTCTTATACTTCTTGGCTTCCGCAATAAGAGATTCAGAGAAGTCACCAGTTGCCCCCTGAGCAACTTTTCCACTCTCGGCCTTATCATCGGGTGTCTTTCGCTTAACGTCTCCTGCGGCTTGCCCTGTGGGAGCGACGGCCTTGTATTCATCAAACGCGGCCTTTAATCCCGGCAGCCGTTCATCCTTCCCACCAATAGGCCATGTGATACCCTGCGATTCGGCAAATTCCTGAAAGGTCATGCCCGGGGGGGTGACACCTTTTTCCATATGTACTGAAGTGTCTTCTTCGCCCTCTCCACTTTCGCCGCCTATCGTTTCGCTCAGCTCCTCTTCCGTGTAGACGTTCTCCTCCCCTTCGGATTCCCCGGTGAGGATCTCCTTTGCGGTCTTGCCCTTGTCCTCGGGATCTAATGTTTCATCGAGGACTTTACGGGCGGGCGACTTGTCGGGCTTGGCGCCTTGTGCGTCTTCAACATCTTCGGCAAGTTTTATTGATGCAAAGTCAACAATCTTTTCCTCGAAATCGAATTTCTCACCTTTGCTTATAGAGTCCTGCGCCACCATCCTCCACTTCATAGCAAGACCCTCGTCCCTCGTGTTGCCAGCGATCCTTTTCGCCATGAGGTTTGCCGTCTCTTGACGAACATTCACGTCATCAGAGTTGAGATCGTTCATTGCCTTGTGAGACTGGTACACATTTAACCCCGCAGCACCAACTCCAAAGCCAAAAGCCATGGTGATAGCTGGGATAATCGATTCTTTTATTCCCTCGCTTATAGACGGTCCAGACACGCCTTCCTTTTGTCTTACCCATGCCTGTCCCCCTCCGGCTACCATTTCCGATCCAACAGAGAAGGGCATCTGCTTAACAATTCCTTTTCCAATACTCGTTGGCGTGGCTCTTAATAATGTTTTTAGCGTCAGTTTCGCAGGGGTAGTAATAAACTTCGACCCTCCAAACGTGAAAAGCGCGGCTAAATGCTCAGGTATCTCAGTCCCAACCTCAAACTCCGCCGAGCCCAAAGCGACGTTGTGTGACTTTTCTCTCCTTTCCTCTTCCGACAAATCGGGCTGGGTTTCCCCTAATTCATTGTAGACATCACGATACTCTTGACCATACTGGCCTACTCCAAACTGCGTTACAAGCGCCGTAAGGCCGCCTATCGCCCCACCGACCATGCGCGCACCGGGTATCGGTATCCATGATGCTGCCAACACTCCAAGTCCTGTGCCCGCCATTACGGATGCTGACAAAGGCATTGACTCTATTCCACCAAGTACACCACGCTTCACAAGACCATGCTCACCCCGAAGCTCTTCCTTGCTTCTTCGCAATGGGGCAGTTTGTGACATCTTCTCTGACCAGTCCATCACGCCACGGCCAAATTTATCAAGGAACCCCTCGTTTGTGTCTATTTCCCTGGGTGTGAGGTCCGCCAGCTCTGCGGCCTCCCCAACGGAGCTTATCGCTTGAATTGTCCCCCTGCCAAGCCTGGAGCCAACGGCACTGATCCATCCCCTGCTTTCGGGGGCGCCGCCAGCTTCTTCCTTCTTCTGCGAGGCTTCTCTCTCAGCCCTATCTTCAGCTACCAGACGATTCAGTTCATTCAGGTCAATCATAGTTCAGCTCTCCCCCTATAAGAAGTCGCTCCAGTCAGTCTTTTTGGTTCCCGTGAGATTCGCTTTCGGCATCTTGTCTCGCAGACCCGCCGTGACAGATCTAACCGCCTCGGCCCCCTTCGCAATAGTTGCCACCGCAGCCTTAGCGTTTTTCGTCAGCTTTCCCTTTTGGGCTTCCTGTTTCTTCTGCGATTCGAGGTAGTCTGCATAGCCCAGTTTAAAGACCTCCTCCCTCGGAAGATCTTTGTTCTCAGTGGCTCTCTTCTCGCAGAAATAACTAAGTAGATCCTTCTGGCGTTTCGAGAGGGGGTTGGCTTTCTTGGCGGCCTTGGTGCGCTTTGCCCTTTCGGTGTCGCTGACAGACTCCATATCCTTACGGTCGGTTTCCTTCTTGGGAGTCTCGCCCCCCCCAGGAGTCTCTTTGGCGTTCAACCCATCGTATTTCTTCCGGTCTTCGGGTGAGAGCGTTTCAAGAAAAGCCTTCTTCCTCGCAGGGAGAAATCCGTTAATGGACTTAACCGTGTCGGCGTTCATCTCGCCGGGGTTCGGTTTCTCTTCGGGCGCTTTGCCGATTATTTCTTCTCTATACTTAACAACTAACAAGGCCTGCCCGTATGCTTCTTTGTCCTCGGGGTGTTCAAGCGCAGAGAGGGCTCTTTGTACCGCATTTGTATCAGTGTCCTCTTCGTTGAGTGTCCCGTCCGTATTATAAACCTCCTTTTGCTTGAAGTAGTCGAGCGCAACCTTGTATTCCTCCTTAAGGAGGTCCTGTCGCTTTTTCTCGTTCCCTAATTTATCTCCCTTCAGTTTGACACTGGCTGTCTCGGTTGCTACCCGCTCTCCCTTGGTGGTGTACCCGCCCTCGATCCATTGCTCCGCCGGTATCTCGTTCTCGGTCTGGTCTACCCGCACTGTAACCGGTTGACCTGTAACCCTGTCCATCTGCTTAAAGACGTAAGCATCATCCCCATCTTTGGATGTGTACTTGACGGCATGTTTCCTTAGCTCCTTGTTTGCTGTTTTGGTGGAATGGAGCGCGTAGAGCAATGTATTCTGCATCTTCGCGGGATCGAGCCCCCCATCTTCGTTGAGCATATTTTGTTTCGCTACCGCATAGATGTACTCAAACTCGAATGGGTGTTCTTCTTCTTCCCCATGTGCGTCAACTGTCCAGAACTTCCCATCTTTAATAAGGCAATTCCCGTTCTCATCCTTCTTGACATTTACCCCGTCCGGGACAGCATCATAAACAGGCAGCATCGCACGCATAGCGCCCTGCTTGTCTCCTACCTGTAGCTTTAACCCAGCAGCCTTAACCAAGCTGTCCACGTCTTGGGTCGTCTTCATCATTATTCTCTTATCCCGCTCTTCGTTGAATTTGATCTGCTTGTCTGCATAACCCCGAGCTTCAGAGAGAGCCTTTGGGTCTTTGACCGTCGCTGGGTCTGGCTCTCTGCCCTGCACAAGCTGTTTGAAGTTAGAGTTGACTTGCTGATCATAGAGCTTCTTGTCCGCCACAACTTTGTTTTTGTCCATTGTCCCGCGTACATTCGCCCCGACCTGCATGAAGGCGTTCCCAACCTGCATCCCTTCTCTGAAAGACTCTGACATGTCCCATCTCCTTTAAGATAAAAAGTAGGCGCCTAACGCGAGGCCAGCAATGGCCAAGGGCGCACCGGGCCCCGTCATTCCCAATGCCGCAAGACCCGTCGCCGCCGTAGTGCTTGTCGCCGCAGTTCCGGCCATAGCCATACCAGCTGCGGCTCCGCCTATCCCGGCCATTATTGCTCCTCCAGCCGTCTTCCCGGGCCCTTCGGTCGTTGTGTTTCTATTTTGTCCCATGGCTCCGTAGCTGCTCGCCGCCTGTCCCATCATCCCCCGTGCTTGAGGGTAGGGATTGTCTACTGGGTATAAACTCATTGGATCTCGCATGGCACCCTCCTTTATATAGACATGCTCTCTCGTAGGTTAGCGAGGTTTGTGACTTCGCCCTGTACCCTGGC
>Ga0222694_1000356_pt1 | contig 10656 bp, 9 predicted proteins | sample AntAcemetage1333_FD_181145 | JGI IMG/M metagenome (GOLD analysis project Ga0222694, IMG submission 181145) | Saline water microbial communities from Ace Lake, Antarctica - #1333 | ecosystem: Environmental > Aquatic > Non-marine Saline and Alkaline > Saline | place: Antarctica: Ace Lake...
ACTGTTCAACCTGGACAAACAGGATTGTTTGATATTAGATTTAATCCAATTGAAGAAGGAGAATTTACTTTTGATGTTAGTTTGACATCAGAGCTCGGAGAATCATATTCTCAACCAGTAGTTGTTACAATTAAGCCTAAAGAAATGTTTAGTTTTGATTTCAAAAATAATACAGTATTATATGTCTTAGCTGGAATTTTGGTTTTGTTCATAGTATTCTTATTTGTTTTAATTGCAGTTATTTCAAAAAAGCGTAAGACAACTATTTAATAGAATAACTTTTTATAGATATTGACTTTTATATTTTTATGAAAAAGATAAGTAATGTTTTATCGGATATCTTTATCAGATATTTTTTAGTTTTTCTATTGGGATTTGGGAACTTATATGTATTTTATATTATTTTTACACCATTGACTAGTCAAGTTATTTATTTTTTATTGACTTTGTTTGGAGAAACAATAATAAAGGATGGTATCTTTTATTTTAATAATTTTGACTTTAAAATTATTGGTGCTTGTGTTGCCGGTGCTGCTTATTATTTATTATTTGTATTAGTTATGATAAGTGGTGCAATAAAGTGGAAAAAAAGAATAATGATGTTGCTGTTTGGTTTTATTAGTTTGTTTTTGTTAAATGTTTTGAGAATATTTGTTTTGGTTCATTTATATTGGTCTGTATATTTTTCCTTTATTCATTGGTGGCTGTGGCATGTCTTCTCGATTTTATTGGTTGTTGGTATTTGGTTTTTGATGGTTAAAATATTTAAGATTAAATCAGTACCCTTTGTGACGGATTTTAAATATATTTTAAAATTAAGTAAGAAAAGTTAATAAACCAAATTTAAGATACCCAGTGAGGCGAATAATATGATTATACCTGCTATTAATACTCCTATAGATATTGCTATTATACTGTTTTTCCTTTTTAGGTTTAATGTCCATGCAATTAGTGTCCCTGTCCATGCCCCCGTCCCTGGCAACGGAATTGCGACAAATAGCATTAGTGCAATAAAACCGAGTGTGTCAATTTTTGTTTGAAGTTTTTCAGATTTTTTTTGTATTTTTATTAATGGTTTATTTACAATTTTTTTATATAGTTTTATTTTTAGAAAATGTTGATGTAGAAAGTCTAGAAAAAAGAAAATAAAAAAGATAATTGATATGTTTAGTGCTAATACCAGAAGGAAATATGGTAAGATAGGAAGGTTATTTTTTATAACATAATTTAATACAATTGGAAGACCTAATCTTAGTTCTGTAAATGGTAGTATTGTCAAGAGAAGGCCGAGGATTAATTCAGATTCCATTTTCTATTGGTTTGTAATTAAAGTTATCTAATATTTCTAAAATGAATCTTTCTACTGATTGTAAATTTTCTTCGCAACTACCTATTTGTATGATATAACAATCTGGATTTGTTGGGCTTGTAAATATTTTTGTCTCATTACCCATTTGCATTTGGACTAATGTTGTATCTACTGGAGAGTTCTCGCAATTAGCATATAATATGTTCTTAGAATTTTCCTTAGACGTTGTAGCTCCGCTAATATTGGTTATGAATGGGAATAATAAAGTGATATCTCCTAGCGCGAATGCGGGTAAATTTTGTTTACTACAATTTAGTACTTCTGGGCTCATTGTTGCTATATAGTTTCTTTCAAATTTTAGGTTATCTAATTCTGTTTCTATATTATTTTTTCTTGGATCTGTCCTAAGATATAAATTATGGTCTCCTAAAAAAGTGTTATTGTATATTTTTGGAACAGAAGTATGATAAAAGGTTATTTTAGTAGTCCCTTTCCCATCTTTTATTACATCCCAGTTTAGGCCTAAGTAATTGAATGTTTTTTGTGATTGTGTATAAAAATAGGGAATTAGAAAAGCTGCAAAACAAAGTCCTACTATAACAAAAAACCAAAAGAGTTGTTTTGTCTCTGTTTCAAGTGTAGATTTCTTTTGGGTTTCTTCTTCAATTATTATTTTCTTCTTTTCCATATTGAAAGATATAATAATATGTTTTTAAATTTTTGTAAATTGTTTGGGTTTTGGGTAATTTTTAATTTATAACATATCAAATATTGTATAGATGAATTTGTCTGTTGCTTGTGAGACATTTCCCTCGATATAGATACAATTTTCTTTTTGATAAATTTTTGTATTATTAGTTTCTTCAAATATAATCATATTGTCGACTGAACAGTTTTTTATTGGGATATCTCTTTTTGTTTGTATTAATGACGCCTCTTGATATCTTAGTATGAATGGGTAAAGGTTAGATACTAATTTAGAACTGGTTGTGCTTGGGTTAACTATATAGAGTGGTTGGTTTGAGTAATTTGAAAGTTTTGTTGTAATATTGATTGATATATTTGTTAGTTCTTCTGGTAAAGAATTGAAAACATATTGCTGATTATCTATATTTGTGACCCAATAATCGTTTTGTTTAACGAAAATGATTCCATTATATTCTTGTGTTTCTGTTGTTGATTCTTTGCTATCTTCTCTTGAAGAGAATGCGTATCCTGCTGTTGAAATTACTAATAATGAAATAAATACAACTGCTAGTATAGTTTGTTTCTTTTTTTCTTCATGTGCTATATCCTTTTTTGACTTGATTTTTCTCATATTTTAAATTATGTTTGAAGGTATTTAATTGTTTCTTTTGAAATATATATTATGGAGTAGAAAGTTTTATAAAGATTTAATCTTAATAATGACTATGGATAGGAAAAAAGTTCTTGTGGTTGTTTTGTTGATTGTTGCGATAGCTTTATCTACTGTTTCTGTTATTGTTAATATAGGTTTAGATAATTATATTGTTCCGTTGAATGGTGATTCTGTAAGTCCAAATGGGAATATTGGTGTTACTGTTAATGAGGTTGTTGAAGAATTCGGAGGTAATGATGAAACAAGATAATTTATTATTAACTGTTGCGATTGTTGCAGTTGTTGTTGCTATTGCTGGAATTAGTGTGACATATAATTCGGTTTCTGCATTTAATAATTTTTTTACTGGTTTCGCGGTAGAAAACGGTACAGTTAATGTTACTGTTTTAACGACTGCTAGTATTAATATTAGTTCCGCCAATGGAACTGCTGGGAAAATGTTGGATTGGGGTAATGGTTCTTTTGATTCTGGAGCAAATTATGTAGTTTTAATTAGTAATGATACTGTTATAAATGGGACTTGGGCTAATATTTCAGAAGGTTTTATAGTAGATAATGTAGGAAATGTTAATGTTACTGTTGGTATTCATTCTACTTATCTTGCCTCTAGTACTAATTTTCTAGGGGAATCAACAGATTCTACTGTACCTGAGGCATTATTCCAATATAATATTACTAACAGTGAAGCGGGAAGTTGTAATTTTACGACTGGATTTGAGGGAGAATGGAAAAACTTTACAGATTCATCTGTTCAATTTTGTGATGGTTTTGATTCAGTAGAGGCATCTGATACTATGATGATTAATATTCTATTGGGAATCCCTAGTCTTGCTGAGACTGGTGTATTGGAAAATGATATTATATTAACTTATGAAGCGGCTTAATTCTAAATATAAGTAAATTATAAAAAGGAACTTTATTTATGTTGTTTATGAAAAAGGTATTGACAGTTTTGTTATTTTGTTTTTGTCTGTCTTCTGTTCTAGCTATTACAGGAGTTGTTCCAGGTAGCTATAGTATAGATTTTGAATCGGGGTTGGAACGAGATTTTGCTTTTACCTTTAGAAATGACCCTGGGATGAAGACAGAAATTTATATAGAAGGGGAATTAGCGCAATATTTTGAAATTAAATCTGAGACCAAAATGGCAGATAATACGGTCGTTGCTGTTAGTATGAAATTGCCTAATACTGTTGAAATTGCTGGGTTAAATAAGGTTAGAGTTGGGAGTCGTGAAATAAATACTGCTGGAGGAGTTAGTATAACTATGAATGTTCGTGGTGTTATTAATATTAGAGTTCCATATCCTAAGAAGTATGCAGATATAGAATTTAATGTTGGTTCTGCTAATCAGGGAGAAGATGTTTTATATAATCTGACAGTTTTTAGCAGAGGAGAAGAAAGTATTTTTGTGATACCTAAATTGAGATTAGAGAGTGAAGGAGACATTATTGATATAATAGATTTAGAGAGAAGAACAGTTGATAGTATGGGAACTACTGTCTATAATGGGGCGATAAGTACGGATGAATATTCTCCAGGGGATTATGAATTGACGGCTATTGTGGATTATGGTGGTGAGTTAACTAGAACGGAAAGACGTATTTTAAGATTAGGACAACTAGATGTAAAAATAATAAATTATACAACTTTATTTAATAGAAATAAATTAAACCGTATTAATGTTGAGGTTGAAAGTTTTTGGAACAACAGAATTGAACAAATATATATTAGTGGTAGTGTTGTTAATTATCCAGGTATAACTTTTGAGTCTTCTACTTTTTCACTTAATGCTTGGGGGATCAAAACCTTAGCAGGTTTTTTTGATGCTACTGATATTAAAGAAAACGATTTCCAAATAATTTTAAATGTTAATTATGAAGATAAAGTCACATCTGAAATCATTGATGCTAGCTTTGTTAATGAGACAAATTGGGTATCAGTTTGGATAATAGTAGGAATTATAATAATAGTTATATTATTATTAGTTATTTTGTTGTTGTTTAAAAAAAGAAATGGTAAAAATAAATAAAGATATAATTTATTTGAGACTGAGATTCGTTTTACTTATTTGTTTAATTGTTTTAGTGATATTTAATATCATGATATTTACGAATAGAGCATTAAGTGTTAAGATTGTTGATATGAGAGTTGTAGTTGGTGAGAAAATTGGTATGGTTATTAACGACTCTGTTTTGGATTATGGAATTTTGCCAAGAGGAACTTCTATTAACAAGAAAGTTTTGTTAAAGAATGAATACAAATTTCCTGTGATTGTCGATATCAAATTGTCCGGTGCGCTTAAAGATTATGTTTACGGTGATTCTAAAATTACTCTATCTGTCGGGGAGACTAAAGAGTATAGTGTAGATTTAATAATACCTGGAGAGATGGAATTTGGAAATTATACTGGTAAAATGATTTTTGAATTTAGAAGAAATTGATTGATTCTTGAATGGAGAGAATAAAATATATTGAAGTTGAATTTACTTTGTTTTATTGAATTTCAAATTAATGAATAAATAGATTGTTTAAGAGAGTGGGAGAAGGTTTTTATATTTAATTTATCTTTTTATTTGATGAATAAAGAAAGGGGAATTAGCGTCGCATTGTTGTTGGTATTTGTTCTACTTGCTGCATTAAATTTTAATTTGATTTCAGAACTCGTAGAGATGAAATCTGTTACTGGTTTGGTATCTACTACTGGAGCTATTAAGTTGTCTATTGCAGTCGATATTAACATTTTAATTCAGAGTCCCGAGAATATTACCTATGAATTTAATTTAAGTGATGGAGATTATAATGCTGGAGATGGATATTATTACTATATTTTAGATTTGAATGTTACATCTGATAATGATGCGGAAGAGTGGAGATATTCTGTTTATAATGAGGGAGATATGATGATTAGTCAAGAAGTGTTTGCTCCAAATACACATGTTGCTTTTCGTTCGGGGTTTAATGAGGTAATAGTATATGCTAGTAATGTTGTTGGAAATTGGTATAGTGCAGGTGTGAATTTTACTATTGAGATTTTAGAAAGTTCTCCAATCTTGAATGTCAGTTCTAAATATTATGGTTGTGAGGGTGAAAAATTTAGTACTTATTTTGAAATTATTGATTATGATGGTAATCTTAAAAGTGTAGATGTTCTACCGAGGGATTTGTTTTTTGCTAGAATTATTTCTAGTATTAGAAATCCTATTTTTGATGGTGAGTTTTTCTCTAATGGAGAAATGCAAAAAGATGATGTTGGAAGTCATCTAAAAACAGTATATGCAATTGATACTTCAGATTTGCAGGATTCTAAGCAGGTGGATTTTGAGATATTAGAAATTAATGAGATTCCAAGTGTTGAAAATTTAAATGTTTTTAAAATATGGATGAAAGGAATGGATAAAACATTTTCGGAAAACTGGAGTGTTTATGATGTTGAGGATGGATTGAGTTTTGATGGTAATTTAACATTTGATTTAAGTTTTGCAAATGGAGGTACTTTTGGTTTATTTGATATTGATGAGAATGGAAGTATGTTTTTTGAAGGAGATCAATTCTCTCCACCGGGAGTTTATCCTTTGAAGGTTTGTGTTGAAGATAATCCTATTTTGAATTTGCATGAAAATATTACTGAGATTTGTGGTAGTAACGGGTCTAGTAATGTAGTCTGTGATGAGTTTGCTTTGACAATAAGTAATGATAGTCGAGCTCCTGAAATAATATCTTTTGAACCTGATAATATTAATGTTAATATGACCGATGAAGTCTATTCAGTTTTTAATGTGAGTGTTTTTGATGCAGATGGTGATGCGTTATATATTGTTTGGTCTGTTGATGACGTGGAGATACAAACCAATATTTCTTATGCAGATTTAGATTATCATTATTTCGATTTGTTTAATTATTCTTTTGGGTGTGGAATAGGTGGGCAACATAATGTAAGTGTGTTTGTTGATGATAGTATATTAAATACTTCTATGATTTGGTATATTGATGTAGAAGAGGTTTCTTGTCCTGTAATTATAGAAGGGGTTAGTGGTGGTGGAGGTGGTGGTGGAGCTAATTATTGTTTTGAAAAATGGGCATGTCAGGATTGGAGTGTTTGTCAAAATGTAGAGCTTTCGTTGAATAATGGTGTTTTAAGTTTGGATGATTATTATTTATATAAGGATCAGTGTAATCAACTGGGTTATATGGGGAAAAAGTGTGGATATCATATTAGAGAATGTGTTGATGGGATGAATTGTTCTAATATAATTCCTAGAATTAATAAATCTGCAGAAGCGGAAATCTGTTATTTTGTTGTTAGACCTAGATGTAATGATGGTGTGAAAAACTGTCATGACGGATTTTGTGAGATTGGAATTGATTGTGGTGGTGGATGTGATGCCTGTCCTACCTGTAATGATGGTAAAATGAATCAAGGTGAGGCTGGTATCGATTGTGGTGGTCCTTGTCCGGATAGATGCGGTTTGGAAAGTCCTAATGCTATTAATTGGTTAGTGATATTTTTATTTTTAATATTGTTTATAATAATTAGTTTTATTATCTTTATGATAATAATATTATTCAAAAGAAGAAAAGAGGAGGAAGAAGATGATAGAGATACTCGATTAAAAAGTGTTTTAAATCAGAATAAAAAATAAATGAAAAATAAAAGAAGTTATGGTACTAGTGTTATATTGGTGTTTTTGTTTGTTATATTTCTATCTATCTTAGTTATAGCACAAATCGCTTTAAATGGTCATAATGAAGAATACAATTTAGAAGAAGATATAGTATTTATGTATAATTTTAGTACTAATATTAGTTATAATATAGTTGAGGATTCTATAAATAGTTATGATATTAATGAAGATTTAGGAAACCTATCTGATTCAGAAGACGATAAAAAGATTTTATTAAATGATATAAATTTAAATGCTAATGATATTTCTGATTGGATAATTATGAATTCAAACACTGGTATTTTGTCAATTAATTCTACTAATGATTCTCAATCTGGATTGTTAATATTACCACTTTCAATTTCAGGGAATCAAAATGGTACGGCTGTTACAATGACGGAAAATTATAATTTTACAATTAATGCAACGAATGATGCTCCGATTTTTACGAATATTAATGATAGTTATTTATATCCAGTTAATGAGAGTGCAGGTCCACCAGTTTATTATGTTAATGTTAGTGATGAAGAGGAACATTATCCTTTGAATTTTACTTTGGTTTGGCAAGATGATTGTTATCGTGCTCCTTGGACAACTCGAACTGATTGTGAATTATTTAATATTACTACGCTTAATGATAATTCTGCAATGTTAAATTATTCTAATTTTAGTAATAGTGATGTTGGTGAGTATAATGCAACAATTTATGTTGTTGAAGGTGAACATATTTGTCCTCATAGTTATTGTGATGCTTCTGTATATGAACTAAATCAAACTGTTAGTTATAATATTACGATTTTTGTATTGACACAGTTAGAGATTAATTCTAGTGATTGTGATAATACAATTTTTCAAGAGGGTGTGGAAAGTAGTTGTAATATTACTGTAAAAACGAGGGGGAGGGAAGATAATGTTAATTTTACTAGTATCAATAATTTTGTTAGTTCTTCCTGGGATGGACGTCCTATAAATAATGATAGCTGGTTTTTTAATTCTGTAGTTCCAATGATTAATAATACTAAAAATGTTAGCGTGATTATTAATGCGAGTAAAATGCAAGTAGGAAACTGGTCTGTTAATTTGAGTGCATATGATTTAGATGCTGATGAGGCTGTTGAAGTGGTGATACCTATTTATGTTAATAGAAGTGTTAATTTAAATTCGATTCCAAATGCGATATTTGTTGATAGTGCTTTTGATAATGGTCAGGAAAATATATCGATTGATTTAACAAGTGTGATTTCTTTTGAGATTAGGGATGACGATTTTTTAATAGAAGATAAATGGGATGGTTATAATGAAACGTTGAATGTTGATGTCGAAGTAATTAATAGAAGTAGCGGCCTGGTTATTTCTAGTTTTGATCCGAGTAGTGTTGTAATAGATTATCCTGTGTATAATGATGCAAATGTACAGTACAGAAATTTAACAGAAGTTAATGTTTCCTTTACACCTGTTGTTACAAATATTGGCGAATTTCTAATTAATTTTAATTTTACTGATAGACAGGGTGCTGTTAGTAATTTAACTACGAATATAACTGTTCTTAACAATACTGCTCCTAGTTGGAATGCAGAGAGATATGAATTTAATTTTACTGTGAATTCTACAAATGAAAATTCGATAGATAACATAACTAGCTTGAATCTTAATGATGAGAATGTAACCGATGTTGATGGTCAGGTATTAATTTATTCTATTAATGTTGATGCTGTTATTCCTCCAAATTTTAATTTGTCTAGTAATGGAGTTTTAAATTTTATTCCTTGGAAAAATGATGTTGGTTATTGGGAATTTGATATTAGGGTTGAGGACCCGTTGGGTAAATATGCCGAAAGTATTTGGGTTTTTAATATTAGTAATATCAATAGTCTGCCTAAAATTAGTAATGCTACAAATGAATTTTTATTCATTAATGCGGAACCTATTTCTGCAGGAATTAATCATTATGTTGCAAATCAGAGTGATGTAGTTGGTATTACTGTCAGAGTTTATGACTCTGATTTGAATATTAGTGATGAACAAATTTCGAATTATAGTCTTTATAATGAGAATATAAGTTTAACATGGGATGTTGTAAATTTCACAGTTGTCACCGAGATGTTAGATTTTAATTTTACTTTTCTTAATGAGGGTAATAATTATACAGATTTTTCTACTTCTTTTATGGCTGATTATGACTATGTCGGAAATTATACTATTTACTTAAATGCGACAGATAACAGTTCTGAATTAGATGAATTTAATTTTAATTTTACGATTATTGAACGAAATGAACTTCCCGTACTAAATGAAACTTCTAATTTTACGACGTCTATTTTAGATGAGAATTTTTATTATGATTTTAATACTACGGATAGGGAGAGTTCTGAAGGGAATGGTTTGAATTATTCATTAGTTAATGTTAATGCGAATGCTCCTGATATTGTTATAGATTCTATTAATGGTGTTATTAGTTTTAATTTTAGTAATAATCAAAGTTATGCAGGAATGTGGGATTATAATGTTAGTGTTAGTGATAGTGAAGATGTCGATTCAATGGTTTTCAGGTTAGATGTTCATGGTGTAGGGAATGTTACGAATCTTATTGATGTGGTATTGAATTTTAGTGAAGGAGAGACTAGTGAAGTTAATTTTACGATTGATTATGCTGTCGAAGATACTAATTTGACTTATGAAGTATGGATGGATAATGTTATAGTTTATTGGGAGAACGAGAGTGAGAAGATCACTAAATTATATAATCAAACCAATTTAACATTGAGACAGAGTGGTAATTTTAGTTATAACTCTTCTGAGAATTTAACATTAAATATTACTCCAACATATGCTGATGAGAATATTCAAGCAATTGGGTATAATAATTTATTACTTGTAATTTATAATGTTGATTATATTAATTTAAATTCTAGTAAAAATTGGGAAACGAATATTAGTTATGTCAATGAAAATTTGAGTTTTTCTGGAACAATTCCTGACTATCTTAATAATACGAATGTTCCCATTGTCATTAATTTAACGGATTATTTTAGCGATGAAGATTATTTTGATGTTGGATATGGACAGTTGGTGAACTTTAGTTTGTCTAGAGGAACTATTGATGATAATGGAACTCTTACTCCTAATGGTGTTTTGGATTATTATGATATTGATAGTAATTGGTCGTTGACATTTGGAGTTCCTTTGGCTGGAGTTTATAATATTAGTGTGATTGGTGATGAATGGGATTATTATTATAATGGTGTTGGAACAAATATTAGTCTTCGTAATATTAGTAGTAATTTCTTTAGGTTAGTGATTATGGATCCTATAGAAACTCCAAT
>Ga0222694_1000357_pt1 | contig 10640 bp, 10 predicted proteins | sample AntAcemetage1333_FD_181145 | JGI IMG/M metagenome (GOLD analysis project Ga0222694, IMG submission 181145) | Saline water microbial communities from Ace Lake, Antarctica - #1333 | ecosystem: Environmental > Aquatic > Non-marine Saline and Alkaline > Saline | place: Antarctica: Ace Lake...
TATTTCGTATTATTTTTATATGTTATATCAATTTCAGAGTATGATTTCACATTTTTTCAAAGCTAAATCTTTCTTCCTTTCAAAATCAAGTATCCTATTAGGCAATAATTATTTAATCTATAATTTTGATAAATTCAACAATAAAGCAGAGTGCTGAAAAAAAAAGTTCAAATAAGGCACCAATAATTATTATTTTGAATGGTAACAGTTATTAATATTTAAACAAATGAAAGTATTGTTTTTGGGTAGTTTATATCCTACTGAAAGAGCAAATGAAATAAAATTAAATAGTAATGATGGGATTGACAATGCTTCGAATAATTTTCAATGGGCTATTATAGAAGGGTTAGATAGTTTTTATCCAGATTTAAAAATTGTTACACTACCTGCAATTAGAACCTATCCTTTAAAATATAAAAAATGGAGTTTTAAACCGTCAATTTTTTTCCATAAAAACGGAAATACAGATTATTGTTTAGGGTTTATTAATATCATTATTGTAAAGCATTTAAGCAAATTTTTGGTTTTGCGCAAAAAATTACTTGAAATTACCGATAAGGAAGAAGATACAATAATTATTACTTATGGAGTTCATTCTCCATACTTGAAGGCGATTAATGATATAAAACGCCTTAGACCCAAACTAAGAACCTGTTTGATCGTTCCAGATCTTCCTCAATATATGTCTGAAAGCAGAAATCCGATTTATCGGTTTTTAAAAGGAATAGATTCTGTTATTATCAAAAGATATTTAAAAAAAATAGACTCATTTGTACTTTTAAGTGACTACATGGTAGAATTTCTTAATGTTGGGAATAGGCCATGGACGAGATTAGAGGGGATTTTCAAATTAGATCAAAATGCCATAAATGTAGAAAAAGAGATTTTTAAGACAATTCTTTATACAGGTAATATAGATAAGAGATATGGTATAAATAATTTATTGAAAGCATTTGAATTGATTAAGGAAGACAATTACAGATTATGGATTAGAGGAAATGGAAATACAAAACAAGATGTTATTAATGCATCAAAATTAGATTCGCGCATAAAGTATTTCGAAGAAATGCCACGAAATGAATTGATCACTCTTCAAAAAAAAGCAACAGTTCTTATAAATCCAATGCCTTCCACGCAAAAATTTACAAAATATTTTTTTCCATCAAAAACAGTGGATTACATGGCCTCTGGAACGCCAACTATAACAACTAAGTTAAAAAGTATTCCAGATGAATATTTTAATTATCTATATATTGCCGAAAAAGAAGATGCAGAAGGGTTAAAAGACGCAATCCATAAAATTTGCAGGAAAGATCAATCAGAACTTAATGAATTTGGAATAAAGGCTTCTAAATTCATTATTGAGAATAAAAATCCTATTTCTCAAGTAAAAAAAATATACTTAATGCTAAACACATTTGATTTTAAAATTTAAACTAATTGAATATGTTCGAAAATAAAACTTTACTTATCACAGGCGGCACTGGCTCATTTGGAAACGCTGTATTAAACCGTTTTCTGGATACCGGGATCAAAGAAATTCGAATTTTCTCCCGAGACGAGAAAAAGCAGGATGATATGCGTCACCGGCTCAATAATCCCAAAGTGAAATTTTATATTGGAGATGTTCGGAATAAACGAAGTGTGGATTATGCTACACGTGGTGTGGATTATATTTTTCATGCAGCAGCGTTAAAACAAGTGCCATCTTGTGAGTTTTTCCCTATTGAGGCAGTAAATACAAATGTATTGGGTACCCAAAATGTATTGGATTCGGCCTTGGAACATGGAGTAAAACGAATGATTGTTCTGAGTACAGACAAAGCTGTTTATCCGATTAATGCAATGGGAATTTCAAAAGCCATGATGGAAAAGGTGATGCAGGCCAAAGCTCGGTCATTGGATGATGATTCCCCTACTGTTTTCTGTGGTACACGTTATGGCAATGTAATGGCTTCGCGTGGTTCGGTGATTCCATTGTTCGTGGAACAAATTAAAGCTGGCAAAGACCTGACCATTACCGATCCTCATATGACCCGTTTTATGATGACACTGGAAGATGCGGTTGATCTGGTTATTTATGCCTTTCAGCATGGCAAAAACGGGGATATGTTTATTCAAAAGTCCCCGGCCTCCACCATTGCCGATTTGGCTCAGGCATTGATCGAATTATACAAATCAAATAGTAAGGTCCGGGTAATTGGAACCCGCCACGGTGAAAAATTATACGAAACATTGGTGAATCGCGAAGAAATGGCCAAAGCAATTGACAGGGGAAATTATTACCGTGTTCCCGCTGATAATCGTGGACTTAATTATGACAGCTATTTCAGTGAAGGAGAAGAAAAGGTTTCTGTGATCGAAGATTATCACTCTCACAACACACGTCGGTTGAATGTTGAAGGTACAAAGGAATTGTTGCTTAAGCTGCCGTTGATACGAAAGGATGTGTTGGGGGAAGATGTGAAACAATACCAAGACTAATGGAACGCTGATAACGCAGATTTAACGGATAACCGCAGATTTTTAAAATTTATCAGTGAAAGCTTTTTTAAATATTTTGCTTCAGTTACATCCGCGCAAATCTTTTTTATCAGCGTCATCTACGTCCCATTCAAAATATCATGAGTGACAAACCTACCATCATCAAAGGAGGCATCTTCTGCGACGAACGAGGCAGTATGCGTTTCGTCAATGATTTTCGTTTTGAAGATGTTAAGAGATTCTATTTCATCAAACATCCGGATACCTCTGTTATTCGCGCCTGGCAAGGACATCAGTTCGAGAAGAAATACTTTTACCCTATTTCAGGTAGTTTTGTAATCGCATGGGTAAAGATCGATGATTTTGAAAATCCATCGAAAGATTTGATCCCGGAATACCATGTACTTTCTGCAAAGAATAGTGAAATCTTATCGGTACCAAAAGGTTATGCAAATGGGTTAAAAGCCCTGGCGCTCGATTCCGAGATCATGATATTCTCTGACCTGAGCATAGAAGATTCTGCAAAAGAAAATATCCGCTATCCGGCTGATTGGTGGCTTGACTGGGAAATGTTTTAGAAAAGGAGAAAAGGTGAGGGAGTGAAAGTGAGATGGAGTGAGAGCGAGAAAGTGAGAAGTGATGAAATGGAGACATTTATCAATAAATGAGTGGTTATGAAGTTAATATTATCACACAAAGAATTAGATGTTTATAAACTGGCCTATCGGTCGGCAATGGAAATTTATAAGATGTCCAAAGCTTTTCCCATTGAGGAACGTTATTCATTGACTGATCAAATCAGGCGCTCTTCCAGATCAGTAGCAGCGAATTTAGCTGAAGCTTTCAGAAAGCGTCGTTATGAAAAAGCATTTATCGCCAAACTTTCAGATTCAGAAGGGGAAAGCGCAGAAACACAAACATGGCTTGATTTTGCCCGAGATTGTAATTACATCAATTCAGAAATTTGCGATAAACTGAATCAGGATTACGAGCATGTTATAGGTATGTTGGTAAATATGATCAAAGCACCAGAAAAATGGTCAATCTGAACGTTTTCTCCCACTCTCGGTTTCACGTTTTCTCCCACTCTTGGCTTCACCCAATCACTTATCCTTTAAACAATAACATAACTATATGCTAAAAGTTGGAATAACCGGCCAGGCTGGCTTCGTCGGTACACATTTATACAATACACTCGGATTATATCCGGAAATATTTGAACGAATTCCGTTTGAAGATGCCTATTTTCAGGATGAAAAATTATTAAAGGATTTTGTTTCGCAATGCGAAACCATTGTTCATTTGGCTGCTATGAACCGCCACAACGACCCTGAAGTATTATACCAGACTAATATTAACCTGGTCAAGCAACTCATTGGAGCTTGTGAAACAACCCATTCAACTCCGCACATCTTGTTCTCTTCTTCCACACAGGAAGAAAGAGACAACCTTTATGGCAAGTCAAAAAAGGAAGGCAGGGAGTTGCTGGAACAATGGGCCGATACGAACTCTGCCCTTTTTACTAGTCTTATTATTCCTAATGTTTACGGACCATTCGGTAATCCTTATTATAATTCAGTAATAGCCACCTTTTGTCATCAGTTAACGCACGCCGAAACACCCAAAATTGAGATAGATGGAGAAATTAAATTGATTTACGTCGGTGAACTGATAGATCAGATTATAAAAATAATAGGGCACAAAGTAACACAGTGTAAAAACACGGTGAGACACAGTGAAACTATTTTCATCCCTCATACATCTGAAATTAAAGTATCTGTACTTTTACAAAAACTAATTGCTTACAAATCTTCCTACCTTGACAATGGGACTATTCCAAGTCTGGGTAACCCTTTCGATAGCTACCTTTTCAACACTTTCCTCTGTTACATAGATCACTCCACCTTCTTCCCATTCAAATTAAAACTGAAAATCGATCAACGAGGTTTATTCGTTGAAATAGCAAAACTAAATAGCGGCGGTCAGGTTTCATTTTCCACTACTGCACCTGGCATTACGCGAGGCAATCATTATCATACCCGAAAAGCTGAACGCTTTGCTGTTATTAAAGGAAAAGCCAAGATAGACATCAGGCGAATAGGAACTGAAAAAGTACTTTCCTTTGAATTGGATGGGAGTCAGCCTTCCTTTGTAGATATGCCTATCTGGCATACACACAATGTCACCAACATCGGTGAAGACGAATTATATACTATTTTTTGGATTAGTGAGCACTTTGATGCAAACGATCCGGATACTTATTTCGAAAAAGTGTAAGTTGCACAGTGTAACACAGAGGAAACACAGAGTAACACTGTGATAATATGTAAGCAAACAAAAAAAAATACTGTGAAATAATAATTTATGAAAAATTTAAAAGTATTAACCGTTGTAGGCACACGCCCCGAGATCATCCGCTTATCGGAAGTCATCAAAAAGCTGGACGTAACATCCAGCATAGAACACATCTTGGTTCATACCGGTCAAAACTACGATTACGAGCTAAATGAAGTTTTCTTCAACGATCTTGGATTACGTAAACCCGATCATTTTCTAAATGCTGCCGGAATCAATGCGACAGCAACAATCGGGCAAATCATCATCAACATCGATCCGGTTCTTGAAAAAGAACAACCCGATGCTTTCCTGGTTTTGGGTGATACCAACAGCTGTTTATGCGCCATCCCAGCAAAAAAGAGACATATCCCTATTTTTCATATGGAAGCAGGAAACCGATGTTTTGATCAAAGGGTACCCGAAGAGACCAACCGGAAAATTGTTGACCATATTTCAGACATTAATCTAACCTACAGCGACATTGCCAGGGAATACCTCTTACGAGAAGGATTACCTGCAGATCGGATCATCAAAACAGGAAGCCCAATGTTTGAGGTACTGAATGCCAACATGGATGATATTGATCATTCAGGGGTATTAACCCGGTTATCGCTTGAAAAAAACAATTATTTTGTGGTTTCGGCACACCGCGAAGAAAATATCAATTCCGGTAATTTCGACAAACTGGTCATCATCCTCAATTTAATAGCAGAACAATACGGATTGCCTATTATTGTTTCAACTCATCCACGTACTCGAAATAAGATCAATGAAAAAGACATCCAATTTCATCCATTGATTCAGTTAATGAAACCTTTGGGATTCCATGATTATAATCATCTTCAAAAAAATGCCAAGGTTGTTTTATCAGACAGCGGGACCATTTCCGAGGAATCCTCCATCATGAACTTTCCAGCTTTAAACATTCGTGATGCTCACGAACGTCCCGAAGCCATGGAAGAAGCTTCTGTAATGATGGTAGGTTTAAATTCAGAACGAATACTTCAGGGATTGTCCATTCTGGAAACACAAAAAAGAGGCGAACATCGCACGCTTCATCCGGTAGTTGATTATTCGATGCCCAACGTTTCGGATAAAGTAGTTCGGATTATTGTGAGTTATACCGATTACGTGAAACAAGTAGTTTGGAAAGAATGAGAAAAAAACTATTAATTATATCCGAAGTATTTTACCCGGAAGAATTTTTAATCAACGACCTGGCGGAACATTGGGAGAAAAATGGTATTGAAGTTCATGTATTGACCAGAAATCCCTCTTATCCATATGGGAAGATATATACGGGCTACAAAAATAAGTTATTTCAAAAGGAAATATATAATGGCATTTATATCCATCGGGTCCAGTTTATTGAGGGTTATAAAAACAATAAAATTTTAAAGGCTATAAATTACTTATGGAATTTCCTTTTAGGTTTTATCTGGTTTTTATTAAATAAAAATATATATAATTTAATATTTATATATCACACTGGATCTTTAACATTTGCAAGTTTGGGTAGTTTGTTTAAAAAATTTAATCATTCAAAAGTTGTAATTTGGTCTCAGGACATTTGGCCAAATGGGGTTTTTGCTTATGGTATTAAAGAAACAAAATTATTAAAATATCTGTTGTCAGCCTTTGTAAAATGGACTTATTCCAAATGTGACCAAATCTTAGTTTCCTGTCCTGGGTTTATTAATATTCTTAAAGATTATGTGCCTAATTCCGATATTAAGTTTATTCCACAATGGCCGAATATCACTAAGTCAATTAATACAAAAATTGAGTTAAAAGGGGATTTTAATTTTACTTTTGCAGGCAACATTGGCAGTGTTCAAAACATTGAAAATGTAATAAATGGATTTAATCTTTATCTAAAAAAATCAAACAAGGTAAATATTTATCTAAATATTATTGGGGATGCTTCTTACTTAAATAGTTTTACAAAAGGAAATAAAGATATTCAATTTGAAAATGTAAGGTTACTTGGAAGACATCCTTTAAAAGATATGTATTCCTTTTTTAGAGAATCAGATGTTTTAATTTTATCACTTATAGACACTTCGGTTACAAATCTAACTATACCAGCAAAATTTCAAGCTTATTTATGTGCAGAAAGACCAATATTAGGTATAATAAAAGGTGAAGTTTCATCACTAATAATTGATAATAATTTAGGGTGGAGTTGTTCTCCTACAAATATTGATGAAATTTCGATTACTTTTCAAAAAATAATTGATTCTCCTCAAAAAGCCTATCAAGAAAAAGCAAAAAATTGCAAAGAATTATTGGAAAATAATTTTAATAGAGAAAATAATATTTCGAAAATTTCAGAAATCATTTTCTCTAAATAAATCAATGATAGGTTGAATATCTGATTTTTTAAAGGTTGAATAAAAAGATTAAAAAATATGAAACAACTAGTTCGTAATGTTAAAATTATAGGAACCGGCTCTTACGTTCCTGAAACCATTTATACGAATAAATACTTGGAAACAATAATCGATACCAACGAGGAATGGATTGAAAAAAACCTGGGGATAAAAGAGAGAAGAATTGCAGCAAAAAATCAATGCACAAGTGATTTAGCTTCGGAGGCAGCTTTAAAAGCCATTGAAAATTCAGGACTATCAAAAGACGATATCGATTTGATTATTGTTGCAACAGCGACACCAGATCGTTTAGCACCATCTACTGCGGCCATTGTGCAGGATAAAATTCAAGCCTACAATGCTGTAGCATTTGATATTTCAGCGGTATGTAGTGGTTTTTTATATGCTATGTCGGTTGCATCTCAATTTATTGCTGCTGGTGTTTATGATAATGTATTGGTAATTGGAGCAGATACTTTTTCGCGTGTTACTGACTGGAAACGCCGTGATGCGGTTTTTTTTGGTGACGGTGCAGGGGCCGCAGTATTTTCGCATGGGAATGTAATGGAAGGTTTTTTAGCATTCCGATTATATACAGATGGAAGAGGAAGGTGGAATTATACCATACCTGCTGGTGGTTCCGAAATGCCCGCTTCGGAAGAAACTGTAAAACAGGGACTGCATTATTTTCAAATGAATGGTCGTGCCGTTTATGAAACCGGAACTGAAGTATTACCAATTGCAATTAATCAAGTACTTAATGATACCGGTTTAACCATAAAGGATATTGATTATTTAATTCCTCATCAACCTTCGATTAAAATTCTGCAAAAAACCGCAGAGATTTTAGGACTCCCATGGGAAAAAGTTATGACGAATATGGATAAATATGCAAACACCAGTGGCGGTACAATACCGATTTTATTGGATGAAGTAAACCGGGCCGGAAAACTGAAACGCGGAAATATAATTTTATTCGCAGCAGTGGGGTCTGGATGGACCTACGGAGCTTCTATTTTAAAATGGTCATAAAACAAAACTTATGATAATTATTACGGGCGCATCGCGCAATATTGGTAAATACTTGTTTGAGAAGTACTCTGAAAAGGAAAATGTTATTGGCACTTTTTTCAATACAAAACCTGGTCCGAAGACAAACGTGGACAAACTCTTTCAGGTGGATGTTTCAGATTATGAATCTGTCAGTAATTTTTTTGAAAAAATAAAAACAGGTTTGTCAACGGTTACTCTAATTAATTGTGCTGGTATTTCATACAATGCTTTTGCCCATAAATCGGATGTAGCAGAGTGGAGAAAAGTGATTGAAACTAATCTTCTAGGTGCATATCATATGATTCGTATTTTTCTGCCACTTATGAGGGAACAGGATTTTGGTCGTATTATCAATTTCTCTTCGGTTGTGGCTCAGAAAGGAACACCGGGAGTTAGTGCTTATGCTGCTTCAAAATCTGGCTTGTGGGGATTAACCAAATCGCTGGCTCAGGAAAACGGAAGTAAAGGGATAACCATAAATAATATTAATCTGGGTTATGTTAATTTAGGAATGGGAGTTGAGCAAGTTCCTGAAAAATATAAGCAAATACTAATGGAACAAATTCCTTCAAAAACATTCTGTGAACCTGAAGATATTTACACAACCATAGAATATTTAAGAAACACACCTTATATAAATGGCAGTTCCATTGATTTAAATGGAGGATTAATATAAACAATATGGAATTACAACTTGAAACTTTTAAGTATCCGGAGGAACTTAAAGATCAAAGGAAACTTTTTATCGAATGTTTTCCTGAGAATATAGGTACTCCGGTTGAAACTGTTAACCATTATAATTGGAAATTTAAATCATTTCCGGCAGAGAAACCAAGCTATGAATATGTTGCAAAAATAAGGGATGAAATAATTGCCTATTACGCTGCGATTCCATATCCATATATAATTCATGGTAAAAATTATAACGCAGCAATGGTTTGCGATGTAATGACAGGAATTAAAGCAAGAGGGAAAGGAGTTTTTACAAAATTAGGCGTTTATTCAACAAAAAAGTTTAAAGAGGAAGGTCTTGCTTTTTCTACCGGATATCCGATACGTCCAGAAGTTATCCCAGGGCACAAAAAAGCAGGTTGGGAATTTCCGTTTCAAATACCAATGTATGGTAAATTTATTAGAATGAATTCCTTTCTAATAAGTAGAAATAAATCATTCCTGGTTCCTTTTGCCAATTTAGCTTTAAACACTTTTAATTCATTTCTTTCGATTTTTATGTTTCGGTCAAAAAAATACAGTACCGAAATATATTCTTCCAGGCAACTGGAAAACATCCCTGGTTTAAATAAGTTTCTGAAACAATGGAAGATTGAAAATAAAATTGTTTTGGATAAGACTACAGATTTTCTTAGATGGAGATTAGGCGCACCGGAAAAGGAATATAAAATTGCAATATTAAAATATAAAGATCGTCTTGTTGGCTATTCTGTATTCCGAAAAGTAATTAAAGAAAATGTTCCATGCTTAGGAGTACTCGATTTCTGTATACTTGAAGAATTTAATAAAGCTTCAAGTGTGTTAGTAAGCCAAATAGTAAGTTCTGCTAAAGATGTAAATGCCGAATTAATTTTAATGATGATGATGAAAAATCAGGCAAGAAAATATGGCATTTCAAATAAAGGATTTATAAAAACTCCTTTCCCTTTTTCATTTATCATTAAACAATTGGATGAGACATTAGATCCTGAGTTTCTTAAAAATGAAGAAAATTGGAATTTGATGTGGATTGATTCAGACGATTTATAAATGAATATACTTACATTTGACATAGAAGAGTGGTTTCATATTACAGTCCCCGCCAAGATAACCAGCAGCGGGCATCAAATAGAACTAAGAATGTATAGCCTGATTCATCGGGAAACACCATTTTTACAAAGCCGACTGGGAAGAGCTTGATAGGCTAATCGAAGCGGCATAGAAATAAAAAAGGAGGAAAAAACGAGAACCAGCAAGAGAGTGTATGGGAGAGGTACGTTCCGATAGCTCAAAAAACAGATAAAAATCGGGCGTACCCCCAGCTGGGCGAAGCCAAACAACGTATTTAAATTGCGGAGTTAAACTAATTTGGCCGTAAAACAATAGCTTTTGCCCATATACCGGAATATATCCGGTTCAATAATTTCAAATTAGATATTTAGGTTATATAAATAATGAACATACTTACTTTTGACATAGAAGAATGGTTTCATATCCTGGATAATGAATCCACTAAGACCATCAATGAATGGAAAAATTATGAAGTCCGCATCCATAAAAACATGGAGCGCATTTTTTCCATTTTAGATAAAACAAGCAGCAAAGCTACCTTTTTTGTGCTGGGCTGGATAGCCGAAACTTACCCCGAAATAATAAAAGAAATTGTTACCAGAGGATACGAAA
>Ga0222694_1000359_pt1 | contig 10606 bp, 16 predicted proteins | sample AntAcemetage1333_FD_181145 | JGI IMG/M metagenome (GOLD analysis project Ga0222694, IMG submission 181145) | Saline water microbial communities from Ace Lake, Antarctica - #1333 | ecosystem: Environmental > Aquatic > Non-marine Saline and Alkaline > Saline | place: Antarctica: Ace Lake...
ATCAACTATAATATAAGCAAATTCATCTTTCTTAAAACTCTCCAGATAATTTTTAATTGTTCTTACATTACCAAAAATAACATTGGCACTTATGTCCTTTTTTACTTTATACATAAATCCTATTTTTCTTGTCTTGTTTAGTTTTTTAAAATCGGTTGATAATTGTTTAAGTAAATCTTGATTATGTGCAAGAACTAAAATCTTTTCATCCTTTTTTGTAACTTTTAAGGCATCAGATAATGCACCTAAACTTTTTCCCAACCCTGTTGCAAGAATTAGTAATCCTTTTTTATTACCTTCTTTCCTTGTTTGTTCAGCCTTTTCTAAGAAAAGTTTTTGTATAGTTCTTAGTTCCATTTTTATTATTTTATATTAGTAATAAGAACTTGTTCTTTAAATACTTTTCCATTTTTTAACACAACTCTTAAAAAGTCTTATTACTCTTATAATACATGAAGATAATAAAAAGAACAGGAAATAAAGTTAAACTCGTAAGAGTAATTATAGGAAATACACAAACAGGACAAGCAAATATTAAGAAACCAATTTATTCTTTAACCATTGAATGTGATAGTTCTAAAAAAGTTTATGATAAAATTGTGGAGTTATTAGAAAATGAAAGCAAATAATTTAAAGTTCTATTTAGAGTCTAATGATCTATACAAAAGTCTTGGGAATATTGAAATTTCGGAAGATATACAAGAAGTTAAGTTTAACCATGAATTACTTGCAAAATATTTTATAATGTATTATTCTGATTTAAGAAATTTAATAAAAAATACTTGTGATGAAAAGGTTGCAGAATTTATTAATGAAAATGGTTTGATATTTGTTCCATTGAAAAAGACACTTACTAAGATTAGTTCTAAATTAGAATTAGGTAAAACAAATGCAAGACTTTACCTTTCTAGTTATATTGATGAAAACTATTTTAAGATTATAGAATTCTTTGATATATGTATTGAGTTATATCCTAAAGATGATTCCCTTAGTGAAGCAATTAAAGAATTAGGTGAAAATGGCAAAGAAAACGAATAATTCTTCTGAAGAAGTTACAAATTGGGTTGTTGGAAAAGAATTTTCAAGATTAAAGCTTATGAATCTTTTAGGGGAAGTAGACACTCTTGAAACCATAGCTGAATTCGGTTACAAAGATTATGATGAGTCTATTGAGTTTAGGTTTCTTAGTAAGACAGAGATTGATTATAAAAGAATTAAGGCTTTTGAACTGCTTATCTCAAAACTCATACAGATAATCAATAATACAGATTTTGCAATAATTAATCTTAGAAAGGATATGTGTAAATATCTTTCAGATTTGAAAACCATACAGTCTATATTCCCTAGACTTTTTGTGTTAATTAATATAAACAATGCAAAACTAAAGAAAAACTACCCCCAGATTCTACAAATTATTAAAAAGATTAAGAGAAATATTAATACTCCACTTTACAAGAATAATCTTATTTACATAACTAAGGAAACTTTTGATCCATTAGAACAAAAGAAAAAATCTTTAGATAAACTTGCGAATATATAAAATGACACAAAGAGTTAATGAATATACTATTTCAGATATTGTTGAATTAATCCATCGTAGAAGGATAAACAAACAAGATTCAAGAATTGTTTTTACGGGAAATACTGGGAAGGCTAAAAGCACTTGTGCCGCCAAGATTCTATTCCGTATAGATGGTTTTGATCCTTGGAAGCACCAAGTCTATGATAGAAAAGATGCTATTGATTTAATTATGGAATATGAAACTATCTGCTTTGATGATGAAGCCATAGAGACCCTTTACAATAGAGGTTTTCACTCAACTGAACAACAAGACTATATTAGAAAGATAATTAAGAATAGAGACCATTATAATATTCTTTTTACGGTTCTTCCCAGATTTCAATACCTTGACAAACATGTTAAGCCCCTTTACTTCATGCACATAATGATGATTCATAGACCCGAATTAGATAAAGTTGGTAAGCAAGTAGACCCAAATGACACAGCTATTGGATTAATCTTCGCACCAAAGGAATATGGTGAAGACCCTTGGAGGATTCTTGCAGAGGAAAAGATGTATAAAAAGTGGGATGAAATGGCTACTAAGAATCCAAATTTTAAACCGCCGTATCATCAACTCCCTACATTTGAAGGGATACTAAGATTCCGTGATATAACCCCAAAACAAAGAGAAATAATTGATTTGGTTAAGAAGACAAAGAAATATGCTAAGAAAGAAGACGGACAAGATTTTATTAAAATGTCCTTTATTGACAAACAATTTAAGAAGCTTATTAGTGGGGGATTATCTGAACAGAAACTAAAAGATTTACTTGAAGATTATAATTATGACAAACCAAAGGACAAACAAAAGAAGTTAAGTTCTGTAAAGGTTTCTTTGAACACTAAACTAAGAGATGATGGTTATCCAAACCGATTAAAACACTATTTTAAACTTTCAGATGGTAAGGAAGAATTAGAACAATTTGAGGAAACAAACGACCTAATAGGAGATATTTAATTACTTTTTTTAAAAAATTTGGTGGTAGAATTTTTTTTGTGGAACTTAACCATCGTAATAATACACTAAATAAATAAATAATATTATTATTATATAATATATATAATATAATGTAGTAGATAAATAAATATTCTTTGACCCCTCCAAGCTTAATGTCGGTTAAGTGGTCTTAACCGTAGTCTTTAAAAACTTGGTTATCCATCATTTTACATGGACTTTGTTGATAGGAAACACTTCACATCATGGCTTGAATCTAAAGGTCTTTCAAATAGGTCTATTACAATCTATCTAAAGTATTTCAATAAATTTATCTATGGGACTTTCAATCAAAGAACCATCTCCGACTTTGTATCAAGAGACTCAAATAATAGTGATCCTTCCAGAGCTTTCTTAACAAATCTTAAGGAGTATTTGATTACTCATTACAAGCAACTAGAACTAACACAAGAACAAGTTAATGAGATTAATAATGCCAAACTTCCAAAGCTTACGGGTAGAAAGAAAAAGAGACTTGTTAGTGTCCTACCTATTAGTTATATCCCCCTACTTGAAAAAGCCCTACCTACTGAAAAAGAAAAATTACAATTACTTTTAACATTTTATTGTGGTCTTAGATTATCTGAAATGCTTAACTCTAGGCTTGAAGATTTTAACTGGAGAATATGGAAAGAGAAAGTTAAGGATAATCCTGAGGAACTTGGGGAGTTAAAGGTTATTGGTAAAGGGGATAAGCAACGAGCCATCCCAGTTCCACCTTTTTTGATGTATCGTATCGCAAGATATTGTAAATCTAAAACTAAGAAACTTGGAGAGAGGATATTTATCAAAGATGAAAAGGCAATTTTCAAAATGAAGAGTAAAGAAAGATATTGGGAAACACAACTACAACAAGCTGGAATAGACTCGGGAATCACACAGAGGGGTTCTGAGGGTAGATTAATTAGTGAGACAAGAGTTCATCCACACAAGTTAAGACATTCGTATGCAACTTATTTATTAGAGAGAGGTTTAGACATAAAGGAGATACAAGACCTCTTAGGACATTCAGATATAAGCAGCACCCAAATATATTTACACACAAATAAAGATAAGATTAAAGAGAAGTTAGGCAACATATTCTAATAATTAATTACAATAAAATTACTTTTTAGATCTTAAATATATTCCAGAAATAATTAAACCAGAAGCAATTAAATTAATTACTGCATGACCACCTAATAATTCTTGTGGAATAGTCATTGATAAAAGTGCAATGTGTGTTATTATTACTATTGAAATACCAACTATTTGGAGAATTTTTCCCATTAATTTGAATTTTCTTTTTACCATCTTTTTCTTATATCTTAGAAGAAATTGAACTACTTATATTTAACTATTTAGAGAAAATCATTAGGATAAATCCTTGAATAAACATCATTTGGAAGATTACTAAAAGTATATGCTTCAACTTCGTTTAAATATTTTAATCCAGGAGTTGAACAACCATAAAATTTCCCCCTATTGTATTGGGAAATATGTATGAATTCATGTTTTATTGTTTTAATATCATTTAAATCATAAATGTAAACTTCAACCTCTGGTTCTTCATTTGTATTATTAACAGTAACACTTCCAGCAGTATAATAAATATCACCAAAAGTTTCATTAAATGCTATTGGATTGCAAGAACTATAAACACTTAGATAACTTGGATAAAAAACATTAGTGATAGATAAATACAAAAAAATTATAATTAAAATTCCTAAAAGAATTTTGTAAGGTTTTTCCATATTATTTAATTGGTTTCAGACTATTTATTTCTTTCCTCTTAGTTTTTTATTTTCTTCTTCAAGTCTTAGGACTTGTGTTGTTAAACTTCTTACAGAACCTGCTAATTCTTTGATAGCCCCAACATGAGATTCAAAGTTTTTATTAAACATTAATTGGTTTTGTGTTACTTTCTGAACCATTAATTGTAATTCGGAATTTAACATTGGTTTATTCAATACTTTATCTTTAATGTCTTTTTCCATTATCTCTTGCAATTCGGGAGTATTTGCTTCTCTTCCTAAGGGGGTTGATAAATCATACCACACAAATCTCCCATCTCCAATATCTACTTTTATTCTTTTCCTTATTTTCTCTACTACTTTTTTTCCAAACCAATCATTAATTCTATTATAATCATGTCCCCTTAAAATTCCTTGTGGAACACCATCTTTGAAAAATTTGAATTTCATTCTTTCTTCAAACCAATACCATAAATCATAAAAATCATTTGTGAAATCTATTGCAACATCATAAGGATTGATTTCTGAAAAATATCTCTTTCTAAAAATAATTATTATTGATTCAGGATACATCTGAATTACAAATCTATCATTTTTTAGTTGAATATAAGGATTTGAGTTATTCTTTCCGAAATTTATTTGTTGGAATTGATAACCTTTTAATAACATCAATTTTCTTTTCATTTGAGTTCCTATTGGATTCCACCATTTAGGAATATCTACTAATCTGACTATAATTGCAGGATTATGAAGTTCCCAAACCTTTTTATCATTCTTTAGTAAAGATTCCACGAATTTGACCTCACCATTAACTAATTTCCATATCATATCTTCACCAACAACTAAATTCTTCTCTCTTAGTATATTTAATCTCTTATAGAGGGTAGAAGTCTTAATTCCACAATATCTTTCTATTGAACCTCTCCTAGCACCTTCTCTAAAATCATAAAGAAATTTTAAGATTTTTAGGTCATTACTATTAGGATTCCACACTTTTTTCATTCCACACCTCTTGATAAACTTTTTTTATGATGTTCTTTATAATGACATCCTGAACAAAGAAATTTTATTTCTAAAGGTTTATTATAGTTTTCATGATGTCTATCTGTTGCTTTGTTTTTATTACAAATTTCACACAGTTTATCTTTTGGAAATGGGATGTTCCTTTGTGCTGTTCCCTGTGCATTTCTTTTTTTCTTATTATTCTTTCTCCACCTATTTACAATTATATTAGTTTTATCTGGATTATTTTTTCGCCAGATTCTTGCTTTTTCAGTTAATAATTCCTTATTTTTCATAGAATACCTATGGCTTGTCTCTTTTCTCCTACTAGGATGTCTTTCAAGGTATAACTTCCTATTACGATATAAATTATTTTTTGTATTTTCTTTTCTACATTCCTTAGAACAAGTTTTACTATTACTTGATATTGGTATAAACTCTTTTTCACATATCTTGCATATTTTCGGTTTCCTTTCTGTGAGTTTCTTGTGTTTTAAATAATATCTTCTCTTTGATTCATTAACCTTTGTTGGGTTATTTAATTTATATAATCTCTTTAGTCTTTTTCCATATTCTTTACTACATTCTTTTCCACAGGTTTTTGCCTGAGAGTGCCAGAAATCAAATTCATCTCCACAGACAATACATCTTTTCCTCTTCATCTAATTTAAATGAATAGTTAATATATAAATGTTTGTTAAACTACTAAAAAATTAAGAAAAAAATAAAAAGTGGGGGAAACCCCCCAGAAAGACAAGAGATTAAATCTCTATAAATTTAGACAAAGTCTAAAGTTACTGTATCAGCAGCATCAGTTCCAGCAGCAGTTCCTTCTTCATTTTCAACACCGAACTCAATATTTTGAGTATCAGAATTATAGAAGTAGTTAGCAGCGTAGAGTGACGCAGTCATATCCGTTGCAGGTGCAATAGTATCATCAGAATTTAACTTCAATCCTATCTTAATTGCATCTTCATTGATTACTGGTAATTCATAACAATAATCTTTCATAGAAGCAACAGCAGCGTGTCTTATTGGAGTTGAGACTAAACTCAATTCTTCTCCACCTAAAACATAAACCTTGTCAGGAGTGTCCCATTCAGTAGTGTTTAATGCTAAACAAATAACATTTGGATTTCCAGCTAAATAAGGATTACCGAAATACTCGTTTGAACCAGCTTGTAACTTTACATAAACATCCATTGATTGGTCTGCAACAAAAGTTTCAGTAGCAGCAGATTCATCATTGTCAAGGAAAGTAGCAGTTAATGATCCTTCTTCTTCGTCATTAGCAACTTCATACTCTATAGATGGAGTTTCTTTACAAGGAACAGTTATATCAAACATCTGACCATAAGCATTATCTGTAAAATCAGTTGTTGTTATACCCATTACAATTTCTAATTCTTCTAAGGGATCAACAGCAAAACCAGTTCCACCAGTAAATACAGTCCAAGCTGTTTGACCTTTAATTCTCCACAAGTTAGTAGCTTCTGTCACAGCAGTTCCAGTATCCTTATCAACAGCTAATATCTTAAAGGTTGGAGAAATTGAAAAATCACAAGATCCATCATCTCTATCACCACCAATTATTGATTCAGAAACATTCGTTGGAATAATTCCAGTTACCAATAAAAGAATAACAGCTAAAACAAGACCACCAACAACATAAGGAGTAGCTTTCATTTTTTTTGCCATAATTTATTATAAACCCCCTTCTCACCAATATAATATGATTCGTTAGAAACTTCATTCTTTTTCATACAATTTAGAGTAAAATCTACTATTTAAACACTATTAGAAAAATATATAAAGGTATTATTCTTAAATATAATATGAATAATCTTCTTGATGATGTTAAATTTTGGATTAGGCTGGTTGTCGTCCTTAAAAACTATGATAAGATTGAAACTCAAAAGGATTTTCTTAAATTTATTGAATGCAAAAGAACTAATGATCCTTCATTTATTAGGATATTAAAATTCTTAGAAGAAAATGATTTGTGTGAAATTGATAAGGAAAGAATGCCTTATTTATATACTATTGATAATAAAAAATTATTCAAAGAATTAAAAGGATTTAAATATCAGGAAAGCATTGTAGAGACTATGACGGAACCAGGAGTTTATAGATAAAATGGGATGGGCAATATTTGGTGCATTATTCAAAAATATGGGGATGTTCAAGAAACTATTTTTATTTGTTTTTGTCTTTATTACATTAATTAGTTCGGTTACATACGCAATCCAAGAACAAGATATTATTGCAGGGCTTGGTAAGATGGGAGAACAACTAATAAGCCCTGTTGAAAAGGCATATGATTCTGCAATTAAAATAAATGAGGGTAATATGTTAAGTATTCTCCCACTTCTTGGAAGTTTATATTCTATTTTTATTTGGATGTGGGTTTTGAAGTGGATTGTTCAGAATATAGTGATAATGGATGATTCAAGAAAGACTAATTCATGGATTGGGGCTATTCTACTGTTTTTTGTGCTTCAAATTATGATATTACTTGTTAGAGGAACAGATGTTAATGTTCTTTGGAAAATGTGGGGAGAAATCTTTAGGGCAATAGAAACTACATTTACTGGTAGTAATCTGAAGGATGTATTTACTATTAACAATACTTGCACAGAGGGAATTTGCACTATTTAAAATACTTAATATATAATCAATCAACTTCTAAGAAAAAATAGATTCTAAGGGCTTAATAGCCCCCAGAAAAGGTAAAATAAAACAATATTTAAGGTAATTTACTTGAATCCCCACCACTTATTTAAGAAGTGTCCGAAAAGGAACAAAGAAGGGATAAGATAAACTAATCCTAAGATCCCAGCAACCACAGGAAATTTAGTTACTAACATAGATATTGCAAACATTGGAATACCAATAATAACACTAACAGCCATTACTTTTAATGATCTAAGAAGATTCTTTGGATTAAATATATTTTTAAATTTCATTCAGAACCCCCTTTAAGCGAATAGCCCTTTAATTGAATTTAATATTTCTAAAATCCAGTCAGGTGCTAATAATAAAATTCCCATGAAAATTAAAATTAATGTAGAGAATACTGCCCATACCTTCCAATAATATTTATTAGGTTTATAACTTATTCTTGTGATTATTGGATGTAAGATTATTGATAAGATTGAAATGAAAACTATCATTGCACTGTAAATACTTGATTTTGCACTAACTACTATATCTTCTATCATTTTTTGAACCTCTTAATTAGTTTCTTTACTAATTTAATAAATAAAGCACTAAATGATATACCAAATACAATCCAGGCTATCTTTTCAAATAAATCAGCTATTGATAAAGTCTTTAGAATAAAAAATGAAGATGCAATAAGTAATACAATTAAGGTAACATCCCACACATTAAATTTCTTAGTAAAGTAATTCTTTCTTTTCATTTCTTAAAACCACCTTTTTTAGAATATAATACTAAAGCAACACTTCCAAGAATAATTATTATTAAACTTCCAAGAACATAGTAAACCCAATCAGATGTTTTACAAACTGGTTCTTCAACTTCACCAAATTTAAGTATTCCTAAGATATTAACTTTATAGGTTGTTTTTACTCCTTCTTCTTGCCAGAATTTATCACAAACTAATTGCTCTTGACAAATTCCATCTATACATAATGAGTTATCTTCACAGTCTGAATCTTTATTACATTCTTGAGGTTTTGGTGGTCTCCCAGAACCATTAACATACTTTACATCTAAATTGAAATTACAGCTATCTGATTCCTGGCTTTTTCTATCAGTAATGGTTACCTTACAATTATTTGATTGTATTCCAGAAATATCATTTAATCCATAAATTTGTGTAGTAAAACTTTCTGTTGAACCACTATTAACTAATCTTTCACCTATTGCTACATCATTTATTGTAGAAATCCCAGAACAAGAAACTGAACCATAGAATGAACCAGTATTAGAACCAATATTCTTTACACTTAATTTTCCATTATAAGCATCACCTGAATCTATTAACTTATCACTAATACAAGATGTTATCTGTGGTTTTCCTGCAAGTTCTTCAATAGCAACATATTTTGCATCTAAAGTTATTTTAAAAGTTGGAAATGTAGTTACTACATCATTATAAACCCTTAATCCACTACTTGTAAAGTCAATTCTTTCAGCGTTAATATCATTTTTATAAATATTATTTTTACTTACCAATAAACTGTCTACTTTGGAATTGTAAGAAGAAATACAAGTTGCAGGATTTGTTAATATTGAACTACATCTTTTTAGTGAAGTATAGGCATCATCCATTTCATTTGAAACTCCATCTTGAATTAAATCGGTGTATTTAGAATCTGTTAATAATATGTCATACTGGAAAGGTGTTCCTACTTGTTCATAATTTGTTAAACTTCCTGCATATTCTATTCTTGTTTTTCCATCAGGTGTTGCAATTACACTTGTTCCAGTTGATGGACTTAAAGTTCCTATTGTGTCTCCATCTATTTTGAAAGTTACCTTGGTATTTTCTATCTTTTGACCATTAAAATTTCTTAGTTCTCCAGACTTGTAAGTATAATGACAAATCTTGTTAAAAAAACTGTCAGTTGTTCCTAAAATAGAGATTCCACCACTTGGCATATTGTTTACACATGATTTTAATATTCCTATTTGAAAAGAACTAATACTATAAATATCATCACCATCTGAACCTGCTGGAAAATCAATAGAAGGATCTGTCATTGAAATAGACATAGTTGCAATATCATTTACCTTATAATCTTCTAACATTGAGTTAATTGTATCTTTATTAAAATTAATTAGTAAATTTTCAGCACCACCAACAGTTCCATAAATTATTAATCTTGAACCACTATCAATCACATCTACTTGTGAAACAGATAATGTAGTTGAACCAACCACTAAGGCATTTTGACTAACACCAGCAATAACAAGAAATACAACAGCACCAACACCAGCAATAATAAATAGAATATTTTTAATCTTTTTATCTTCTAATTTTGAACCTGCCCAGAATAAACCAACAATAACAGCGAGACCAACAACAATAAATCTGAATTTACTTGAAAATAAGAAGGCAAGAACCGTTAATATAAATAAAACTAACATTGTCCAGTTAAAGACATTGCTGAATCTTGGTTTTTCCATAATATAAGTTAGTATCTATTGTTTAAATACTTTTACTTTCTACCTCGTTTTGACTTCTTTTTTAAAATAATGAAAAACACTAATAGGAAGGCAAAAGGAATCAATAGGAATAATAAATTAGCATAATTAAAATCATTATCAAAGTTTTCCTCTGGG
>Ga0222694_1000362_pt1 | contig 10523 bp, 9 predicted proteins | sample AntAcemetage1333_FD_181145 | JGI IMG/M metagenome (GOLD analysis project Ga0222694, IMG submission 181145) | Saline water microbial communities from Ace Lake, Antarctica - #1333 | ecosystem: Environmental > Aquatic > Non-marine Saline and Alkaline > Saline | place: Antarctica: Ace Lake...
TCTTGTACGTGATGCCAAGTTCAGCCATACGTTCAACGAACCAGTCGCTTCCAGTCTCAGTGTCGAGGTAGTAGATAGGTCGTGGTGTCTTCTCCATCTGTGATAGTCCTACAGCTATCTTAATTGCCGTTGTTGACTTGCCGCTGCCTGCTAGACCGTACAAACCAATCTTCGCAAACCCTTGCAAATTCTCTGCTGTTTGAAACAGTTCCATGTCCCTCCTTAGAACGAATATGATAGTAGATTGTACCCGATTTCTGTCAAAAAAGCAAACAAAAAGCAGGTGACGCTAATCACCTGCTAGTTGCTCACCTGTGTCTCCTATTAAGGGAGGATTATTGTCTAGTTACATCCAATCTGTGGGCCTACCAGCCTGATCCATTCGCCCCAAGTTTCTAGCGAACCGTCGCTGAACAATGCGCGGATTTTCAACCCACCTGTTGGCAATGTAGGTTTTTCATAGAGATACAAATTCTTCTTACACGGACTGAAGAAAGGATACTGTCCAAATGTCTGGAATCTGAATGGAGAATACGGAAGATCGTTTCCACCTTCTTCAAACATCTCCCACCATCTAGGTTGGAATCCAACTATGCCCTCGACTCCGTTCCATTGAAATTTCAGACTGTTGTATGGAGTTACGAAGTAAGGACTGGCATGCTCTAGTTCATAGTCTCCACTTTCCCATAGCTGAACAATTTCTGGGTATGCGTCACCGAATGCAGGTGGTTTATATCCAGGCTCATAGTAATGAGTAAATTCTAGATCAATCAGAGTAATCTCATCGCCGTCTGGATCAATAGCGCAATTGTTAAAGTCGATTGTATAGAAATTCCCAGGCTGTAAATCTCTTAGGTAAAGACCGTTGCCAGGAAACATATTGAAGGCGCTTGCCACAGCAAAAGTAGGCTCGCGAACAATCATTGGTTTGTTATTTTCGAAGGTAATGTAGACTGGTTCAGGGTTATCTGTATCAGCACCATTTGTCCAGTCAGCATCGAACATCATCGGGTTAGAGAATTCTGTTACTTCTTTCTCGTACCAATTCACATTAGTAGTGGACTCTACACCCCACGGACCATACCACTTGTACACTCCTGGCAAGTCCGTAGTCATTTCAAGCCTGACAGTGAATGGCGGTCGTTGTACGTCATTCAAAATGATGACAGTAAAAGCACCATTCGCAAACTCAGGCAAAAAACATGCCTGCATGCTTACGAACAGCGCCAACATCATAATAGCTAATAGAATTTTTCGTTTCATATCATCCCTCCCTAGAGATAAAAGAAGGGGGATTTCTCCCCCTCCGATTCACAGTTGATTCTTAATTTACCAAGGAAACTTGATTGTTCCGCCAAGTTTTCCGCCGAACGCTAATGGAGTTGGCGTACTGGTGATATCCAGTTGGCCGTAGAATCCAAAGACAGGCCATAGTTCTGGGATAAGGTCAAATACTTCTCCCTTAACAAAGAAGTCCATAGTTGCTATTTCAGCACCTGGAATTGGAGCAGATCCTGGCGGATCAATGCCCCACGTAGTGTATGACGTGAAGTCTACGTTTAATCCGGCTGAAATGCCTGCAACCAATGCCCCTGAATCGCTCTGGACATAACCAATGAAATATTCCGAGTCGATACTCAGGAACCTATCCTTTGGCGTAAGTAGATCTTTCGTCCATACGTTGAGCTTGAAGTTGTGTCCGTCATTACCGACCTTGATACCGGCAAACGTGTTAAGGCTTGCCACTCCTAGGTCATAATCCATACCAACTGTCGCCCCAGGAGAGAATCCAAACGTTGCAATCGATAGAGCCATAATCAATCCTATTACTGCGAAGATCTTCTTCATAGTTGTTCTCCTTGTACTACTTAGTTTTTTGTATCAGCTATGTCGCGGATAGATTCGCCTATTACGAACGAACCTCCAGTCAATCCACCAACGGCGAGGGTGGCTAGAATCACGTTAGCGGGCAAGCCTAACGTTGTCGCCACAATAACAAATACCATCGAAAGAACGGAAAGGAACGCTGATAACCACACGCGCCTGCCACCTAGTGCTTGCTGTTGTCCAGATGGCGTCAGTGCTTTCACTGCACCATTGCCGAACCTTACGAGCAAATTCTTTATCGCTTTTAGAAACATTTTTCCTCCTGTGGTTTGTAGTGTAGCATAAAAAACATCATCCGTCAAGTCATTTCGCTATTAAGTTGACGACAGTTAGTATAAGCCCAACTGTAACAGACCCCATCACGCCTATCAACCAGCGTTGAATGTTTTCTAATTTCTTATCAAGTTTGTCAAGCCGCCCGTTCTGTTTATTATTCCAAATCATATACTGATCTTGTGTTGATTCTATTGCTGCCACTCGTTCACCGATTGGGTTCATCTAATATTCTCCTAACATTTTTAGGTCGTTGTGTGTTCGGTTTAAGCTTTATATAGTTGGATATATCTCGTGCCAGCTGTAGTGCTAAGCGTTATAAGTCCTTCTTCATCATTAAGGCCAGTTTGGTCGCCAGTTGTGGCAATAGCAGTACACGTCACTAGCGTTCCTCCAATGGTGAATGACATGTTTCCAGAATTTGCATCAAGAATAATGCCTACTCCGTCTAGCGTAACCGTTCCAGCCGCCTCCAACTCAACTGTAGACCCGCTACTATCTATCTTGATAGCACCAGCTTTAAGATACGTTGAAGGAAGTCTCGCCATAGCAAATTCTCCAGACGTAATCTTTGAAGCGGCCAAGTTTGGGATATAAGAATCACCAAATGTTCCAGACGTTATTTTAGACGTTGGTAGTCCGGGTATGCTCCCAGTAGCAAACGTTCCGGTAACTGTACATGTAGCCATTTCAAGGTCGCAGTATCTTAAGTTAAGAAGCGTCCCCGACACACCATTGATAGATCCTCCAGATAAGAAAGTTATAAGATCGTTGCCAGCGCCACCGTTGAAGTACAATCTTCCTAATCCAGAAGCATGGTTGTTGAAATATCCAAGAGTAACATTAACCTGATATGAATTTGATGTTCCTACAGTAACGCCAACAACTCCATTAGGGTCACAAATTTCGAGTAACCCAGCGAAGGTGCCAAATCTATACTTATTTGAACTATCATACAACGTAAGCGCGTGTGTGCTTCCACCGTACACCGGTGTAATTTCAACTCTTGCGCCTGTGACCGCTCCAGTCCTAAAAGTTCCGTCAATCACAGCACCAGTAGCATACATTATGCCAGCTTGAGTAACCCTAAATGGAGCGGTCGCTCTATTAGCGTAGGTATCGCCAGCCCAAATACGAACACTTGTCGAAGCCGTCTCAGATGTTGATCCAGTTATACCGGCCTTGGTTACAGCAGCGCCATCTTTAACTTGGAGAGTGCCTGTTGTTACGACTCCTGCATCAATAACAGTTTGCGTATAATCACCAGGGGAGTCTTCCTGTCTGACTAATACCCATTGACCAGCTGCGATAGTAGTAGCTCCAGCACTAGCAGCACGGTAGATTTTATTACTGTCATTTGTATCAACCCACAAGTCTCCTATTCCTTCAGAAGTAGGGACACCGTCCTGATAAAATGTAGTTACCTTTCCGTCAGCTGTGGCTTGAGCGGTAACGGCATTTAGATATACAAGACCAATCGCGCTAGTCGGTTCGTTGACCCACGTCATTGCGCCGGATGTGTAGCCACCAGTAGCATCTTGATATCGGTAAATGTCTGCCGTGGTGTTCGGCGTATGTCCGTCAGTGTCTATCCAAATGTCGCCGTAAGCCATACCTGATCCAGGCTGCGCGTCTTGGTAGAAGCCGACAATCTTGCCGTCTGCGGTTGACTGTGCCTGCGCTGCATCTGCTAAGGCTTGGACAGCGTCAGCACTTGTAGAGGTGGGAATTGCGTCGTCTATCGAGGACAGCACACCTTCATTCCCCCAAATATCTACAGCTGCAGCTTTGAAATAAGTCCTAACAGATGCTGGAAAAGGATACTGTGTTGACTTTGTCGTTATGAAAGAATCTGCAGTAGTAACCGTAGCATTAGTGTCATAATATACCTTGAAATAATCGAAGTCTGTGTTAGCGCTGCCATCAGAATCAGTAGCTGGTTTTGTAAGAGTCAGCACACATTGTTGATTGCCGACATTAGCGACTAGCGTAGGCGCAGCTGGAGCAATTCCATCACTCGCTGTGACAGCTGTTTGGTCAGCACACCATGCAGTAAAATTGCTATCTGAACCATCCTCAGAGACTAGCTTTACTCTGCAGGCCCATGTAATATTCGTAGATGGTGGTTGATTTGAAACTATGTAACTAGGTTCTGAAGTAGTTGCAGGCACCCACTCGCCGGAGGATTCTATCGAATATTTCCAGTCGTAATATTCAACCAACACGTCTGAAAACGCAGTTACATTTAGAGTTGTTCTAGTATAAGAACCATCGACATCCTGGATAAATGAACTAGAATATCCCGTCGGACTCACCGTAGGCGCTACAGTTGTTCCAGGATCGTCTCCGCCTCCGGTTTTTATCGTTCCGCCAACGACTGCGTCTCTTCTTCCGACAAATGTTGTCGATGATTTCTTCTTCCTCCCAGCGCCTCCTCCAGTAGCAAAGTTATGTGTAATCTTAGTGATTCCCACTTGAGCAGACCCAGTTGTCAATCTAGCCAGAGTAGTACCTAACAGATCGTTAGGTTCTACATGATACATAAGCTGAGTAGAAAATGCGTCCGTCGCTGGTACATCTTTCAACGCATTAAGAGCGACGCTCATCAACGCTTCCATTTCAGCAGTCGTGTCTATCCACGGATAGTCTTTCTGCCCGATAACCATTGTTCTTTTTCCATAAGCAGCGATTGACGTGGCATCTTGGACATTTATCTCTGTTCTTTCTTTGGTAGTCCTTGCGTAAAAGACTCCATAAATATCATTCCTGATTGTATCATCGTATACGTTGATCTTATACTGAGATATTGAATCAGTTCCAGCTACTATGTTGTCATCTGAAACAGTTTGTGTTTGGTCAATCTCAAGCAACGTTAAGTAGAATCCATCGGCACTAATAGTGATGGTATTGCCTTCATTATCTGTCGTTGACGTATCATCTTTAGGAAGGAACTTATACCTCAACTCATATCCTATGTCGTCAGATGCAGTCGTCCCAATTACTTTATTGATTGCATCCCACACAGAACAGTTACCTACCTTGATAGGAGTAACAACGAATGGACACCCATCGATGTCATAATTTCCATCGAGAGTTGGTTTGACGTGCAGTGTCTCAGTAACGTTATCGTCAAGTATCCCTTGAATCACGGCTACAACAGGCGTACCAGCTGCCTCTCCATATACAAACTCGCCTTTTATAAATGCGTCTTGTAACATTTTAGCTTGGTCGCGAATTGTAAGACTCACAGTCTTTTTCCCAGAAGAAGAAGATCCAGGAACAATGGCGTCGCCAAGTATACCGTGGAAGAGCATCTTAAACGTATCCGCCGTAGAGCCTAATGTATTTACAGCAACGTATACTTTAATTTCATTTCCAGGCCATAACAATTGATCAGGAGTATTGTACGAAGATCCAGTGAGATAAGGCGATACTCCATTTGTATTACAAACAGGGTATACGTCCTCTATCTTGATACTGCACGTAGAAACACGGTTGTCAGATGATAGCGTAATGGAACCGCTCATTACCAAATCGGTAATGTCAACAACTGCATCATTAGACTTCCTGATAATCTCAACCTTGTACCCTTCGGCTCGGATTGGATTATGCAGTAGTGTTAATTCGCTAGGTGTAGTGTCTCTCATAGTTATGCCTCGTAAGGACCGTATCTATTACCAGTCTCTTGTAAGTTTTTCATCTGGGTAACTCTTTCCATTTCCTCTGCGAATTCTTCTGCGTTAGTTACGTTGGGCAAGTAGAACTGATTTCCAGTTATCGTCGTGTTGTAACTAGCACCCAACCCCGCTCCAGATGCTTTGAATGGAGTTGCCACTGAAGCCGGAACGACTAGCTCATCTTTATGTAGACGCGCCATTCCTGCTTTTAATACCTCTCCACCAACAGCCATTCCAGGTGTCAAATAATCCCATAGTGAATAGATTCCACCAACGACTGTGCCAACCGCAGCGCCTATTGCTGTTCCAACAACAGGAATAATAGATCCTATAGCTGCGCCAGCGGCAGCGCCAGCTAATGCTCCTGTACCAGTTGTTCCTACTAAGCCAGCAACTTGGTCAACTGTGACAGTGCCTTCTTCATATCCTTCGCGTGTCTCAATTCCGCCACCCATTATGTCTTCTGCGTTCAATATAACACTAGCCGCCATAATTGTAATAGCAGCTACTCCTAGGATAGTAGCCCAATCAGGAGCATTCCTTTCACCGAATATAGTTTTCCACAATTCTTGCGTCGGCCCTTTAAGAACATTGTCCCAGACTGCCTGTGCCGGTCCTTCTATGAATGTACTCCACATCCATGAAAGCAACGGACTGATGTAGTCAGTCCAGATAACTTTGGCTATTACCTCGGACCAGATAATGCTTCCAAGCAACAACGCAACTGCTTCTAGCATTCCATTGGCTATTCTATCCCAAGCACTTGTCTCTTCTTCACCAGCACTTTGGTCGTATGACTGTCCAGGGATAGCAGCACCCCAAGCGGCACGAGTAAGTTTCATTAATTTAGGTATGTTGAATGAGTTTGCAGCTTCTCCAGCCTCATCATTCATGCCAAAGATATTTCCAAGCAAATCTCTTATGGCTGTTACAAGTTCGCCTTTAAGAAGATCGTTTATCGTGCTTGTGAATGACGAAAATGCCTCAGTCATTGACTCATTGACATTATTCATTTCGTCGATAGTTTCTTGCATGCCTCTGATAAGATCTTCGAAGTACACCTTCGCTTCTTCAGACGCAGACAGCAACGAGATAAGGTTAGTAAATAGCGTTAGCACCGCGCCAGAATCTTGCCCACTGGTTGAGAAGAACTTGGCTATTGGACCTAAAATATTCTTTGTTGTTGTGTCTAGTCCACTGATCAATCGTTCTAGATGATTAGAAACTCCTTCAGGATTGAATGATGAAAATCCAGTGCCTCCGGAAGCAGAGAAAGAAGCAGATCCTCCAGCGGCCATTTTTTTGCCACTAGACCACACTCTGTATATTTCGTCGCCAAACCCTGTCTCCATCATCCATTTAGGGATAACGAATTCTCCAGGTTCGAGCATAGCCGGTATCGTGTCGCCAGCTCCGAAACCAGGAACGCCTCCACCTTTGCCAAAACCTAAAGTAGTATTGATAGAAGCCTCTCCACGGCCCATCGCACCCAACGCTGCGTTATACGCATTACCTATCCAGTTTGCTGGATTCCAATTAGATGGGTCTTTTGATGGTTCGTCTCCCGAAACTTCGCCAATGTTATTTGCAACATCCCATGTAATATCCATAAGAGCTTTGACGCCTATTCCTAGTGCGTATCCCGCTCCAGCGATAGGTATGATCCACCACGCATTCAACACCCCCATCGCAGCTGCGGCTATCCCTAGCGCAGCGCCAAGTACACCGCCAAGCAATTTAGGAGCTAGGTCGCCAGCAACTCCAGGTTCCTTTATGTTTCCAATATCATTAGTCACGTCCCAGGCCATTGCAGCTAGAAGACCAATCTCTACGGTGGCTAAACCACCCTTCATAGAGAATCCGCCCTTGCCTGTCTTAAACAAAGCACTTATCAAGAACCTTGAAAGCCCTATTCCAGCAGCTGCAATCATCCCAGCTTTAAGCGCACCGCTCCACCCAGTGACGGACTCAGCCATCGCGCCTAAGCCGACCATATTAAGACCCCAGGTAATTACAGCATCTAGTGAATCTCCGATGTTGTCAACAATATCTCTGATACCGTATAGATTTGTTGCCCACACAGCATACAACAGCGAAGCCGCAGCAATTAGCCAAATGATTGGTTTGGTTAGAAGCCAGAATCCTTTGGATAATCCGTAAATTAACATTACAACGCCGATAACTTTTGCAGCACCTGTTATGAAGTAATTCAATGCCTCTCTGTTTTGATCAATGTAAAACGCGAGAGTTTTTACAATAGGAACGAGTGTATCTCTGATGTAGATAGCCATATCGTGCATGAATACTTCTGCGGCTATCGCACCAAGATCTTTAAGGCCTGTACCCAACACACCAAGCTGGAAACTTATTGCTTCTGTCTGTTTCTTGAAAGCCTCAGCAGATGCACCTTCAACGTCTGCCATCCTCTCTCTATTTTCTGCATAGTCTTTAGCAGCTGTCGTAGCAAGAGGAAGAACAGCGATGATAGCACGAACGTTAGAGAATAGCTTTTCAAGGCCGGTTCCAGTTGTATCTGCCTCCGCCTTGATCATCTTAAGGGACTCTGAAAAACCATGCTCCTTCAACATAGTTGTTCCACTAGCATACCCTAGCTTCTTAATAACTTTCTCAAGTTCGGCGCTAGGACGCATGATTTGCATGATCGACTGTCTCAAAGCCGTGATTGCCCAGTCAGTTGCGATTCCACGCTTCGTAAGTGTAGCGATTGCTGCAGACATATCTTCTATGCCAATATTCATAGGAGCGGCAATACCAGCAAGACGTCCGAACTGCATTGCAAGTTCGTGCATCGTCGTCTTACCATATTTGATTGTTGTGAACAGGACGTCATTGACGTGAGTTGCTTCGGTTGCTTCCATGTTGTAAGCATTCAAAACAGTCGTCATCATGTCTGCTACTGTGAAAACGTCAGAAAGTCCAGCTGCTGCACCTTTAAGTGATTCTTCTAGAATCAAGAATGCAGATTCTCCGTAGAATGTAGCAGAATAAATCTGATACATTGCCTTCAAGCTTTCTGAGGCAGTAACGTTGAAATCCATTGCTAGATGTCTTATTCTAGTACCTAGGGCATCAAGCTTATCGCCAGTGTAATCAGTTAGAGTCCATACGTTATGGAGTTGCTTGTTGTATTCTACGTATTCTTTAGTTGCCGCACGGACTCCCCTAACCATTGCGTACATGACAGAAGCGCCAGCAACCGCCGTAATCATACGTCGGGTACTAGCTGCCATTGAATTGATGCCCTTGCTCGCTGTAAGCGCAGATCTTCCAACTGCTTTGTTGGCCGCAGTTGCTGTCTTAGTTACGGTAACTGTTTGTTTTACATTCACTTGAAGAGTTTTAAGTACTTGAGACGCTCTATCTTCAGCGCGAACAATAAGGGTTAGTTCCTGAGCCATCTCTTTCTCCTAGACAACACTCGTTCTTAGCTTTACTAATCTTGGAAACTTTGACTGTATCTTTAATGTCTTTGTTTTACTCTTTAATATCCCTTCTTCGTCTATAAAAGAAAACCCAAGAACAACCTTAGCCCCGTCCCAATTTGCCTTTATGGTTCTAACCCAAACATTCTTCAGGCCTTCAGGTTGCTCTTTCCATATCCTTACTTTTCTATAGTTCCATGAATTATATGGAACATACTCAAGATGGTATTCTCTTCCCATTACCGTGTCCTACCTGGAGACTTTCTATTCTTCTTATCGTGTTTTTCTTCTTCGATCCTAGAAATCTCTCCCTTAATTATGTTCATCGCCTGGACATAAATTGCTGGTTGAGATAATATTCCACCAGATTTAGGAAGGAATCCTTCTTTGTAATGATTATACAGAGAGTATAAGAAGAAATGATCCTGTGTTAAGTAATTAGCTGGACACATTTCTAATTCTATTACTCGCTGATTAGCACCTGCTCTGCCTATCTTGAAAGGACGTTTGTACTCCAATTTGGTAGAGCAATGGCGGGTATCGAAGAGACTCCGACACCCGCCTTTCGCCATGCATTCTGATGTATGAAATTTGCCATCATTCTGATGGAGAGTGTCAACCAGCAGAATTAGTTTTTTGCGTCTTCTTCTGTCACCGTTGATCCTTCAATAATGACATTAGCCAATTCAGTTCTGACTTCAGATCCAATCCATTGAGCAAACCAATTCTTAAGCTTCAATGGAGGTGACTTTGGTCCTGGGTATGTTACCTCTTTGCCTTCGCTGTCTAGTAAATTGGAAACAGACACAATACCCTGTCGCAAGATGTCAAACTGCAGCGCAGTACGACCACCAGCAACATCTACTGACACACTAGCAGTGTTCAAAGCTTCTCTGTAGCCTTCTTCGCCATCTGCTAACGTATTACCCTTCATGTTAATCTTAGGCGATACACGGGCCTCTAGAGCCTGCTGTATGTCATATGGTAGACCTTGAAGAACCCACGTTGTTTGTTCTTCTGCCTCTAGTTCAGTGTCTTCTTTCAAAATGTACTCAAATTCAGCTAGTCTATCTACTACTCTCATCGTTCCCTCCTCTAAGGGTTACTAGGTTACTGCCGCATAGGTAAGGCTAATCTCGTCATTTCCTGTCGAGCGAGCAACCCTAAACGGTATGTCGAATATTCTTGTTCCAGACCTGTCTCCAGGTGCAATGTTCATGATCTGACACTTAGGCAAACTAAT
>Ga0222694_1000367_pt1 | contig 10421 bp, 9 predicted proteins | sample AntAcemetage1333_FD_181145 | JGI IMG/M metagenome (GOLD analysis project Ga0222694, IMG submission 181145) | Saline water microbial communities from Ace Lake, Antarctica - #1333 | ecosystem: Environmental > Aquatic > Non-marine Saline and Alkaline > Saline | place: Antarctica: Ace Lake...
GAATTACCTATATCATAATATAGGGTATCAGCATAAGTTTTATTCCAATCATCTCCATAATTTATAGGAGCATATAATAATCCAGCTTCAGTTGTTGTTGAGTAATCTCCTTTCTCTGATATCCATATTGGGTCTGTTTCAGTTGTGACTGACCTGCTATCAATAGTATTATTTAATAGGGTGTTATTGAAATATATAGTATCAGCATCATTATATAAAAATCCTCCAGAAGAACCAACAAGCCATCTACTGATATAAGTTAAGGCATTTGCTATCCATTTCCCAGTAGAAGAACTCCAAGTTAAGACTTCATTATTACTAGGTGTTGGGATATTAACATCAGCCATTTCAGATAAGTTAGTTAGATTTCCAACATAAGTATTTACATTTACATTAACATCGTCGGTATTAAAATTTACTCCAAGTTCGGCAGTAACACATGGTAGAATTAAAATTAACAAAATCAGTTTATTCATCTGTATTAATAGTCTTTCATCTTTTATAAACATTTTCTTTTGTTAATTGGAAATTTATTCATCTCTTTTTACCTCTCTTCTTAGATTTTTTACTCTCTTTATACCCCAAGTCAAGTTGTTTCTTGATCACGTTTCCAGTACCTTCACCAAGCCTCATAAAAGTTGAAAGACCTGCCCTCTTTATTTGATCTCCAGCTTTAAATGCTCCTGGATATTTAAGCCTAGAGTTTTCTCTCCTAAGTTCTTTAAGCTCAGATTGTCTTCTATTAAATTTGGATATTCCCATGTTTCTACTTTTAAGCCTAGCATTTTCTCTCCTAAGTTCAGCTAATGTTTTTTTTACCATCTAGTTAATACCTCCTTTCACTTTTAAAACTCTCCCCTTCCTCTACTAAAGAATAACCATAGTCCAGATAAGATATTTACAGCTACAACAATTCCTAATACCCATCCTTCAATCATTCCAGACTTAACCGTTATTAAAACTGAAACAACTAAGGTAGATATAGAAGCCATCATTGCCCACATAGGCATATCAGCATCTCCACTCTTACTCTTCTGAGTTGCAGAACCTCCCATAAATACAACTCCAAAAACAAAGATTAATAATCCGTATGTAAAGGATGGAACTTGTGAAACTATCTGGATTATGTTTGTATCTATTCCTCCGGTGAGGTTTGGCATTTGATATATGTATGCCATATTAATCTGGATTTCCCCTCCAGAATTTCCATCCATAAGCGAATAACATAAATCCAAGTATACTTAGAAGTGCGGTTAAGAATATTGCGAAGCCATCATCTTCCCCAAATATCTGTTCAAACCCACTACGAGCTGCTTCAGTTGCCATACTCAATGCACCACCTATACCACTCTTAAATTGTCCACCACTAGTTGCAGATTGATCACCTGCATCTTGTGTTGTTGATATAAATGTATTTCCAGAACCATTAACATCTGATGCGAAGATTGTTATTGTAGAACTTAAAGTACTATTTATAGCTTGTAGTTCAGAATCACTACTAAGAGATACTGCAGAATTATTATCAGCAGCAAACATAGATGCCCATGTTATAATAGCAATAGTAAATAATCCAACCATTAATGCACTTGCAAAGAATTTAATTGTTCCCATTAATGTCTACTGCTCCCTTTTATTAGTATAATAACTATTGCTATTACAAGCCATAGTATAGTTGCTCCAGTTCCTATAAATGTAACTGAGTTTATAATGTTTAATGTTGTCAATATTATTATTCCAAATATTAACATTATTCCGAGAGTCATTGGATTATCAGTTATACTCATTCCTATTATTAATAGTATCATAATAAGGCTTATAAATATTAGCGACCCTCCATATATTGCAGAAGCATCATGAGTTAAAGTTATAGTTCTTCTTATTTTCTTTGCTCCATTAACATATAATTGTGCTACCACTGTAGAGTTACCAAAACTATTAGGAACTATACATCCTAAAGTTCCACCAGATGCAGTTAGTGTATCTGAACAAGCTAACGTTGAACCTAGTCCATCTATTAATGTAACATTCAATGATACAACGGCACTAGTACCACTTGGTATAAGGAATGTAGAATTTATAGCTCTAGTTGTTGAATTATAAGTTAAAGTTGCTGTGAAGTCATCAGTAATACTAAACTCTTCTATATTAACACTACTTGAAAAACTATTTATATTTATTACACATTGTGATAGAGTCGGGTTCTGACAATCAGCAACTATATTTGTAAAGGAATCTAATATAACTCCATTCTTTAATACTATCAGATTATATATGGCATCATTTCTAAGTAGATGTGCAATAGTATAACCTGCTGAACCTATCATTGGTATCTCTACAGTTTTAAATATACCTTCGTTAATATACTTTCTTTGGATTTGTATCAATGCTCCTGGAACTAAATTGAAGTTAGAATCTTTATAAGTTACTTTAAATTCTGTTCCTTTACTTGAATTTAAATTATATAGTGTTATATTCTGATTTCCAGTAGCATTTGTTAATAAGTAATTTTGTATATTATAATATTCCACAAATTTATCTTTTGCTGAATATTCTACTAAAGCATCTACTCTATATGCAGAATTATTAAGATTTATACTAGTACATATAGCAGCAGGATTAATTCTATTATATTTTCCAGAATAGTTTAATGGAAGAAAACTATTACTTGTAGTTGATAGTACAAGACTTATATCTAGTTTAGTTTGATCTGTAGAGCCTACTAATTTAGTTTGTGAATCTTCATCAGCCATAGTAAAATTAAATATTACGAATGTATTTGTACTACAATTATCTATACCAAGATTCTTAATCGTTTGATTTTTAGATGATGTTGTTATTGGTGACCCAGTTTCTAAAGTAACATTCCAATAAAATGTTATATTAACATCTGCATTTACCAATGGAATGTTATGAGTTCTAGATACATAATATTTATTAGCTTCGTATTCACTTGCAGACGCAGAATATGATGTTCCATTATATATCATTGCGATAGATGATAACCTTAAGCTAGGAATTAAAGTTAAGTTAGCTGAGAAAGCCGAAGATGAACCTTCTAAAACTTCCTTATAATAACTTTGTGATACTTCAAACATATTATATTGCCAAGAAGTAAATAATGATTTCTCATTTCCATAAGTATCATTAACCCAAATAGTCATATTAAAATTATCATTCAATAATGTAAAAGTAGTAGAATTCTTAACTCCAGAAACACAACCATCTATTGTAACGTTTGTTCCATTGTAATCATACCAACATGAATCTAAATTAGTATCGGTGAAAGTGACATTTAATGTTTCACTGCCTCCTATTATACCAGAACCTATAGTTCCATTAGGAGATTGTAAAGTTATTGTTGGAAGTGTAGCATCTATATTTATAGTTATTGAACTTGAATCTGTTTCTGCACTATTATTATCTGTTGCTTTTCCATAAATAACATAAGTTCCATCTCCTAAAACTAAATCAAATAAATAATTAGTATTATTAATTCCACTTGCGTTAGTTTGATTTAAAACTCCATTAACATATAGTTTAACACTATCTAAATTAATATCATCCCAAGCTGTGAAATTTATAGTAGGAGTTTGTATAGTTGTATAGTTCGCCGAAGATGGTGAGTTTAAAGTTATATTTGGTATTGTGTTAAATTCTGTCGTATATTGTCCCGTTACATATCCGTCTTTTTGTGCATTATAAACATTAGTTGCTTCTGTAAAACTTATTGCCCTTCCATATAATCCTATTTCGTCAAAATCTCCGTCATAATACTGATTTCCGGCTACTGCTCTACCAAACTGTAAGCCTGTTTGTGTTGTAGGTGTCCATGAAGTAGTAGATGAATAGCTACCATTTCCGGATGTGGAAAAAGTCCATAAATTATTTGTTCCAGATGTTACAGATAAAACTATAAAAGCCCATTGTCCACTTTTATACCAGTTAGGAATGTCTGCGTCTGTTTTTGGAATTAATATAACTTGTGTTAAGTCCCCTACAAATACTTGAACCCTATTAGTTCCATCAGATCCACTAATAAGAAAAACTGTTCTATGCCCATCAGCGTCATAAATCATTTCAGTAGTTCCGGTTACATCTGTTAAGGTTTGAGTTGGTTTAATCCAGAACATATAAGTCTGTGAAGTTGCAGAAAAATAATCATGTGGAAAATCTAAATATTCTGAACTTGTTCTAGTTAAATTAAACGCGCTATTTATCCTTCCACTTGCGTCATATAAATTATTAGTGTTAGTTGATGATACTCCGTTAGATGTTCCAACTGAATCTATTATAGAAGTGTTAGCCCCATTGTCATCTAACTTAAAATAAGAAATTAAACCAACATTTAAATTAGCCGTCCATGTTGCCCACTCCTTAACTTCCACTCCATAAATAGTTGGAATCCAATCAACATAATCCCCTATTTCTACATTAGTAAATAATCCAATAGTAACCATATCATTCTTCTTTAAATCTGCTGGGGTTACTTTAGTCCATTTTTCTCTTGTTTCGAAATGAGTTCCTATTATAGTATTTTCATAAATAGCTGTTCCATTTTCTGAGTATCCTATTATTATATTCTTATAATCATTAACTTCTACTTCCTCATAACTTAATATTTTCATATCAATATTTCTATTAATCTTTTCTTTCTTTTTCATATCTGTGAAAGTGAATTGTTTTAAAGCATCATTATAATCTTCATAAGCCCACAAATCAAATTCAGCTACTTTTTGATAACCTAAACCAACTCTAACATTAAGATGGGTGTTTAATCTTGCTTGTCCTATTTCTCCTGTTAGATCTCTGATTATTACTGTTCTTGTATCACTATCATAAATTTTCCAATTATCCCATGTAGCTAATTCTGCTGAAGCTGTTGGAATAAGGACTACCAAACATACCACTAATAGTAATAAAGTCACTGAGAGTTGCTTATAGAGCTTCATTATAGGCTGACTCCTCCTCCTGGTCCACTAAATAATATAATTCCTGCTATAAAAGCTATAAGAGCCATTATACCAGGACTATATATTATAAGATATGAAAGTAATATATGTTCACTCATAATCGATGCAAAGGTATCTCCTCCGCTCCAAATGTCTTCATAGATATTACTCATTATCATACAACCTATTACCAGTATAAGAACAACTGCAAAGTATAATCCTATTAACCATCTATCTCCTGTCTGTCTAAATGTTAATGCTAATCCAAATATTCCAAATATTCCAAATACATATAATAGTCCAGAAATCCAAGTGAAACTTTGTATTACTGTGTTAACTGGATCTATCGTAGCATCTATTGCCTGAGTTGAATTGAAATCTCCTATTTGTCCTAGTGCTTCTAGTTCTGGAACTGTCTCATCCAGAACCCAATTAATAGTTGAACTGCCTATGGCTAACATAATACCAAACATTACAATTAGAAATAGTCCACCAACTACAAGTAAGATACCAAGCATACTACCTTTTTTATTCATATTTTATAGGCCTCGTCTTTAGTAGTGGTAATACGTTTGGTATATTAAATGCTGCATCTATTATTCTCCATGGTGGGAGCTGCACTTTATCAATTCCATTAGAAAATCTAATTGCAGAAATCCTCCTTAATGTCTCTTCTGTGTTAGGCATTATCCTCATAGATTTTGTATTTTGTTTTGCCATTAGAAACTTGATTTAATATCAACCCCCCTTTCCATCATTCTTTTATATTCTTTATCTCTAAATATTCCTGTGAATATCCAGATGAACCATAGGAATAATCCAGGTATAGTTAGCCACATTAATATTTTAAAGAAAGCAAAGAAGATATTGCCTAACATTTTACTTGGTAAATAAGCTAATGTTAAATTAGATATTATAAATAACATTCCTAATAGTAATGCCCAACAAACTCCCCATAGTACAGGCCTAAGATGTTTTAGATTACTTATATGAAGTATGCTACCTTCCTCGTCAGTTGCGTCCTTTGAAGGAAGTTTACTTATACTAATTATGGTTAAGATAAATAAGAACATAAAGAAAATTATTGATATTATATACACAGTTGACATTTGTTCTGTTAATGGAATCCCAGTAAAAGTTACATCAAAATTTATACATCCTGTTTGAGTTTCTGCTGTATTACCAGCCGAATAACAATATTTGTAAGTTCCTAACTCAGTTAAATTACCAGATAGAACTAATGTAGAATAAAATGTGCCATCTTTTGTGGATTGTATGTTTGATAAAAGAGTTTGGTTATGTGTATTCATTAATCTTGTAAAGTTTAAAGAAGTACAGTTGTTACAGGTTTGATAAATAGTTACATCGTTACCTTCTGGAAATGATCCTATTGAAGCTGCACTAACTAAGGTTAAGGTACTAACCATAATTATTGCAAATAGTAATGTTATGTTAAATTTCATTTTCTTTTAAGTATCCCGAATGGATTGTAACTACCACTTTGTGGTGGTGACATATTCATTCCTTTAGTTTCTGAAATGTGCATGTGGGTTCTTAGTGTAGAACGCTCTTGTCCTTTCCAAGCTCTCTGGTAAGTTGAATGTACAGTGTCCTGAATCATCCTAATAAGTATCTCAAAGTCTTTAAGTTTATCCTTAACCTTTTGTTGTTTTATAACTACAAGTTCATGTTCTATTCTATCTTCCATATCTTTAATTATTAAATTTTCAATCTCACCTTCATCAGCTACCTTATCTAATAACTCTAATGCGAACTTTCTTGTATCAACTTTTGTTTTAATCCTTCTCTTGAGTTCTTCTTTACAGTCATCAAGTGTTGGGTATAAGAATATCTTATCATATTTCATAAATACATTATCTGATAGTACAGTTGAAAAATCTTCCATCTTAGTCATTATTTGTTTATCGTCGTAATTTGAAAGTAGTGTATTTTTATTAAGATACATTTGGATTGTTCTCATAATAGTTGTAATACCATAGTCACTAAGAATTATTAAATCATTATTATCAGGTTCACACCATTTCATCTTTCCTTTATCATCTCTCTTTAATATATATCCTCTAAGTAAATTATGAATTTTATCTAGGATATCTCCAACATCTAATTGTTCAAATACCATACTCTTATTTTCCTCTAACATATCCATATCTGACCTTTGTTGTTGCTGTCCTAACTGTGCCGAATTAGCTTCCATCTGAGATCTTTTTATCTCTTTCTCATAATTTTCTAATGTTTCTTTGTCCATATTAAAAATCTTTACAAAGTTTAGTTATGTTCATATCTGCTTGTTTCATATCTCTATGTATCTCTTCTTGTCTCTTTAAACTTTTAGTATGACTTCTTATTATTTCTGTATCAGGATATTTTTCAAATAGTTCTTCTGAATATTTACTCATTTTTTTTACCTCCTTTCTTCTTCTTCTTCTTCTTAAACGCTTTGGCTCTAAACAATTCCTTAACTTCACCACCACCGGAAGTTCTAACTTTCTTAATTCTTCTACCTCGATGTTCAATAAATATAGTTCCCGTTTTACGTTTAACTTTTCTATAGCCAGGTAGATTTGGAAGCTTAAGATTTGCACCAGTAACTTTAAATGAAGCAGCTAAGGTTCTACCAGTTCTGGTTCTTCCAATTCTTAATGCTTTGTTTAAATCCCTTGTAGTTGCTATGTTTCTGAAAACTCCGCCTCTTCTAATTGATACTTGATACTTGCCACCCATCCTCTTGTATATAGATGGAGTCTTAAATCTTAAAGGTGGAAATATAATGCCACCTAAAAAACCACCAGAGCTAGAAGAAGAACTACTAGAGGAAGAGCTACTTGAACTTGATGATGATGAACTACTAGAGGAAGAACTTGAAGAAGAAGAACTACTTGAAGACGAACTACTACTTGAGCTCAAAGAAGATAAGGAACTTAGAGAAGAACCACTACTAGAGCTCAAAGAAGATAAGGAACTTAGAGAAGAACCACTACTAGAACTTAGAGATGGTAAGGATGCTAAGGAAGATATAGAACTTACAGAACTTTTAGATGGCAAAACATATCCTCCGGAACTAGAACTGCCGCTGCTTATTGTAGGAGAACCTGCATAGCTAGATACAGATGGTGCATTATAACTAGATAAGGATGGTGGAGAACTATATGAAAATATAAATGCAGGAGCTGAACTTGAGGAAACAGATGCACCTGAACCAGAACCAACAGTAGAAACAATATTACCTTTAGTCCAATCTATTCCAGAATATTTAGCATTAAATATTTTCTTAAAAGCAGCTGTATTAAAATTCTTCCCAGAAACTGCAGCTAACTTTTCTGCTGTTACTGCAAAGTCTACTATCCTTTGTGTTTTATCTGCAGCAAATATTAAATTACCAGTTGAAGAGAAACTACTAGGAAATCTTATAGCACTTCCAAGTTCTGTTAAGCTTTGTCCTGCTGGTGTAATGAGTGTTTTTGTCGTTATAGTCCCTGCACCTGATATAGTTGCTGGTTGTGCATATCTCCCAAAGAAACCTAGTGGTTGAGGTATTGCATTTTCTGGAGTTAATCCTTCAAGAACTTTAGTTTTACCTCTAAATACTTGACTACCTCTACTTGTAAATTTACTACCTAAGTTTGCTAAATCATCTGCTATTCCAGCAGCATTCGCTCTTACTCCTAATACAACATCAACATCACCAGCAGCTCTATCATATACTCCTGTAATACTTCCAGTATATCTTCTGAATCCTTTAGCACTAGAAGTAGAACCTAAGTCTTGTAGTTTACTTGTCCATAAAGATTGTTCTGTTTTAGATAGTTCCGGATAGATTTTTTGAATCTTTAAATCAACATTTTGTGTTCCCTTCAAATTAATATTCCTCAATTTTCTAACAGTTGGATTAACTATTTTATATTCAGGTTGTGAAGAACCAAAATGTTTTATGAATGCTTCTCCCTGTGATGTTCCAAAAGCCATCTGGTTATAGGCTGTGTTTGGTATTGATAATCCAGCAAGTGAAGATTTAGATGGATAACCAAAAGAGAATCTTCCTCCAACCCTAGAACCTAAAGCTACATACTTTCCAGAGAAAGGTTCTCCTATAGAAAGCGTTGAAATAGTTTTAGGAGTACCCTTTGGAGTAATTGCTTTATATGAACCAATCTTTACCGGAGAAATATCACCAGCAGAAGCACCAGTTATAAATGAATATACTTTACCAACAGAAGTCCCTCCACCAAGTGCAGCAGTAGCAAATGGATTAAGCCCTGTTTGTGTACCAACTTTATAACCACCACCTAATTCAAATTTACCTGTCTGAAGATAACTTATAGAAGAGCCAAAGATACCTGTAGCTCCTTCTGCTCCTACTAATCCTAACCCACTATATACGATAAGTGGTTTTGTACTATATTCTAATACTCTTCCGAGCTTAGGTAATTTAGAAGCTGCCTTTATTAAGCCTTGTCCAACTAATCCACCTTCTGTTGCAACTCCTCCAGTAATACCAACACCTGCTAGAATAGAACCTTGAAGACCTATCTCACCAATGTCAGTTATCCCTGCTAAAGCAAGAGAAGCATAGGCTTTACCTTTTTCTCCTTTATCAACATAGTCTTTTGCTCTTGCTGTAGGTACTGAAGCAAATTCTATTCCTGATATATTTAATTCTTTTGTAGTTGTTATTATAGTACCAGCATCTGTAACTTCTGTTTGAACATCCCTTGTAATCGGAATATCATAAACATTAATACCTGATTTCAATAGTGATAATTGCTTAGCTTCTAATGATGCACCAAACATATAAGGTAACTCTGCTAATGCTTTCTGTTGTCTTGCAGTTGTTTCTCTAACATCTTTTCTCAAATCATATGCTCTACCAAATAAAGTAATTGGATTATCTCTCCAACCACCATATAGAAAATCTTTCTTTATACCTTCTACTTTTCTTTCAAAATCATAGAAAGTACTAGTACCGGTTTGTCCTCCTATTACTATATTTAAATCGGAACTTGTAGTAAGTGGCGAGGTTATACCAACAGAAGCAAGAGAAGCCTTCCACACATCTGAAGCTTTATTTAAAAATGTTGGTTCTTTTAGTTTAATCTCATAAGGATTTATTGGTGTTACTGTTGCCGTACCTCCGGCACCTAATCCATAATCTCCTGAGTTATATCCAGTTATATTAATTCCATCTATAGTTGATGTTTTACCATTACCTAATCCATAAGTTGGAGATAATATAGTATTACTACTAATAAACGATTGTTCTGGTTTTTTAAAATAATTTATTGTTCCTTCTCTTAATGGACTTACAACATTTTTACCATACCAATAAACTCCTGGTTCTATTTTTTTACTTAATGGCTTTACAACTTTATCACTATAGAAACTTAAACCAGATGTTACCGTATCTTTACCTGTACCATATATAAAATTACTTAATGGCTTTACAACTTTATCACT
>Ga0222694_1000368_pt1 | contig 10420 bp, 10 predicted proteins | sample AntAcemetage1333_FD_181145 | JGI IMG/M metagenome (GOLD analysis project Ga0222694, IMG submission 181145) | Saline water microbial communities from Ace Lake, Antarctica - #1333 | ecosystem: Environmental > Aquatic > Non-marine Saline and Alkaline > Saline | place: Antarctica: Ace Lake...
ATGATTGTGGTGATTTATTAGATGAAGAAACAGATTATATACAACAACCCGACCCATATAGCGAAGAAATACTTGGAGATGATACACTAAAAGATTTATGTACATCTTGTTTTAATATATCTAATATGGAGATTTAAAAATAATAATAAAAAACTAATATAGAAATAATATGAAAAAAGAAAACATATATTTAGAACCCCTAGAAATAAAACATTTATTAGGTTTATTAAACGAAAGAAAAGAAGATGGCTGTTATTATGGGAATAAGAAATATTATTATAAAAGAACAGATATTTTATTAACAAAATTAGAAAATTTATATATTAAATAAAAAACTAATATAGAAATAATATGTTATATCAAATAGACACAGAAGCAGATAGAATTATAAAGAGAGAACACGATAAGTGTGTAAAACTATATCCTAAAGAAATGGGATACATAGCTGAACCTATATTAAAAAAGAATAAAAAGAAAAAACTAATATGAAACCAATAGAAATAAAAGATGGAACTGTTATGTGGAACGGTGTGATGTATAGCAGAAATCAATGGAGAGTAGTAGTAAAAACACAAAAATATATAAACATATTAAAAGATACAAACAAATAATATGAATAAAAAAAAGAAAGAATTAAAGGAAATAACTCTGAAAGAATACGAACACGAAGTTATTACTAAGGTAAGGGAAAGTTTAAAGCAGGGACAAAAGATTAAAAAAGTGGTATAATATAATTAGATATTAAATACTAGGAGGTGACTACCATATATATACATATCGGATATATGGCTGGGACTCTATCGTAAGATAGTCTAGGGACGTTTATTTGTAAATAAGATATAAAATTTCTTACAATAAAATTTGTTTTCTTAATTTTCATATATTTTTTTAGATAATTATTATTGACTTTTCTCAAGTACAAATAAACTAATCACCTTCTAATATTTAATATTTAAAAAAAACAATATGGCAAAGAAAATAAAACCAGATTTAATAGACGAAGCTCTAAATGACAGAGATGTTTTTATCGATGAAATGAAAGCTCTCCAAGACAAATACAATGTTGAATTAATACCTGTTCCTTTTATAGACAATCAAGGTAGAATAGGGGCTGAAGTAAGGGTCGTTACTAAGGTTACAAATGGAAATATAATAACTCAAGATACTATAATACAAGATGCACATTAACGAAAAAAAAATGCTAAATGCTTTAGTAGAAGGTAAGTCAAAGGCAGAAGCTGGAAGACTATCTGGATCTAAAGATAAGAATCCAAGTAAAATGGTAAGTGCTAAACTAAGAAGTAATCCTAGGTTAGTATTAAAATTGAAAGAAAGAATGGAAGATAAAATGCAGATGGCTATGAGTGAAATGACTCAAGAAAAAGCTGAAGTAAGCACCTTCAAAGATCTTATGAAGTCTATTGAGATAGGACAGAAGATAGTTAATCTTGAAGAAGGTAGACCAACTGCTATAAATGAAAACCGTTCTATGAGTAAAGCAGATATGCTTGATAAGATTAAAGAAATGGTTGGTGATAAAGATTTAATAGACGTAACTTCACCTAGAATAGTAGAGGTAGAAGCAGAAGAATAATAATTAAAATAATATAAAAACAAAATGGCTTCCCGAGTAGGAAGCCTTTTGTAAATATATGAAACGTATACCAATATAATTATATTCTTATTTAGTTTTATTGTCAATCTTTTCTCCCATAAAGAATCTTTTTATCATAAATAGAAGTAAACTTGATATACTTAGAACTGCTATCTCTCTTAGTTTTACGCAATTAAAGTCCCAATTTACTAACATAGTAGTAACACTATTCCAATCTGCTAATAACATAGCACCATTTAGAATAGCCCAGTTTCTAAAAGTAGAAAACCAATCGTATTTATTTAATGTATATTTTAATGAAGTCATATTATTGTAAGTTTAATTTGTTTAAATCTTTATTAGATATTCCTAACGCCATCTCTCTAAAAACCATTAGAAAATTATCTTTAGTAACAAGATAAGTTTCCCCATCTTGATTTGTATAGTAGACCCGACCATTGTCTTCTACTGCTAAAAGTAATTTACCTTTTAATCTTTCTATCAATTCTGAATTATCATTTAAGTTTATATAATCTCTTGTAAAGTTTAATCCTGGGCAAGTCTTATAAGAAACTACATCTCTATGAAATATTATTTTATCTTCTTTTAACTTATAACTTTCACATAGTTCTATTAGTATCTTGTTTAAGGTGTCTATTTGCTCTTTAGAGGGCTTTTCTATATCAAAATTACCACATAGACATATACCAATACTTTCTTTGTTTACAGCCCAATTTCCAGCGTGGTATCCAATCTCGTTTACTCCCCTAGTTTTTTGATAAGAACCATCTCCTGCTATAACTATGTGGTAGGCGATGTGTAAGTTATATTTATTTGCATTAGGATGTAACCTTGCTTTGTGCGTCCTATCAAAAGACTTTACTTGCTGTGCAAGTGGTAGATCTCTTGGAGTTACACTATGATGTACTACAATCTTTGTTATTTTACGCATATTATTATTTTTTACTTTTTAATATATCATCTAACGACCTCCTACTACTTGATACTCCACCTTTTTTAGAACCAAGAATATCATCTAATGTCCTTTTACTATTTAGAGATGAAGGAGTTTTAGATTTTTTATTATCTCTTGGTTCTATTGCATACTCACTCCAACCAAGAGCTTGTAAGAAAGCAGTATCATAATCTTTTTTTGAAATGCTTTCACCAAAGTCATAAGCATATTCTATAGGAAGTCCAGCAATAGATGAACTGGCACCAGCAAAATAATCTAAAGCATCTAAAAAGTCTTGGTGAGTAACATCTTTTTCATTAAGTTTAGATATACCACTTATAATATCATCTGCTATATCAGTTAAAAATATTCCTCCAGTTTCCCAAGTTCGTAATCCAAATGCCATCCTAATAACATTTTGCATAACATCACCAGCAACAAGCCAACCATTAAAACTTCCAAGTATTGCAGCTACTTTGTATTCTTTAATATCATCATCATCATCTCCTCCCATATTTGCAGCTATCTGAAATAGCATAGGTATCATAAAGTGATAAATGAACATTATCTTAGATACTTTTTTTAGGTTATCTTTTTCAAGACCACCCTTTCTAAATAAAGATCTTATTGCGTTTACTTCCTTTTGAAACATTGCTCTCTGAGAAGATTTGAAAAGTGTAAATAATTTAGCAACACTACCTCCAAGCTGTATCTCACTAAGCCTTGATACCTCTGCTGACTGCTGTGTTTCAGAACCAAAGTCTTCGTATTCTTCTATTATGTCTTCTATTTTTTTTCCTTCTGATAACCTCTTTTTTCTCATAGCCCAAGATCCAATAACAATAGCAGCCTTATCACCAACAAAAACATTTAATAATAGATTACGAGTTAGTGAATTAATTCTTCCAGACTTAGATATAAGACCTTCATTTATAACACCTTGTATTTTTAATTCTATTCCTGCTCCCCTAGCTTTTATAAAAGCACTTTCATTTTTAAGTATATTATAATTCTTAATAGGGTGTTTAAAGAAGTCTACTATACCGATTGCTAAAGCTACTGGACTTATTTTTTCTGCATAAGCAATAGTAGATATTAACTGTTTAACCATAAGTACTGGTTTGATAGCCAAGTTTCCAAATATATAATTCTTTCTAAAGGTATCAATAATTTTAACATTCTCTGCATTTCTATTACCGTGTTCTGCCATATGTTTTATTTTGTTTTTGACAGCCTTGTAAACATTAGGTGGAAACTCTTGCTTGTAAGCCTCTCTAACTTCAATAGTATTAAAAACAGCTTCAAGTTCTCTTATTTTTTCAGCCCAAGCTATATAATAATTCATATCTATTATATTTCTTTCAAGTGCAGATAAAGAACCTTGCTGTTCAATAGGTAATACATTTTTAGTACGGCTGTTTAAAGCTCTATTACTAGCAGTAACATTGTAAAATAATTCATCTATGAATCCAGTATGCCCTTCTTTTTTAACATATCCTACTCTTTTTATAGGAGAATAGAACTCATTGAATGGTAAGTTAACACCGTTCATTTCTTTATATACTTCATTTACTCTGTCATATAATTTTCTATAATAATCTAGTTGCCATTTAGCAAAAGCCTTGTCTTCTTTTGTCATAGCTTTTTCTATTGCATCAAAAGTTTTATCTGTAAACTCATTTCCAAGTATAAATGATTCATACAAAGATGGGTCTTGGATTTCCATATAAACTTTAATCAATTCATCTCTTGTCATTTCTCTACCATCTATATCAAGAATCTCTGTTGAAAGGTCAATTAATTTCTTATGTTTTTTATTACTTTTGTTTTCAATATTATAAATTGAAACGATAGCATTATCAAAATCTTCTGAAAAATTAGTCATTGATGCTTTATAAGCACTTTCATTTTTAGTAACAGAAAATACTTTAGATAAAGAAAGATTTTTAACTGAAGAATTTTGTTCACTTGCAATTAATAATCCTTGCCAATCCAACATAATGTGAGTTCCTATTCCTTTGAAAAATTGTTTAAACTTTTCTTGTTTTGTTTTTTTAATTGATTCACCTCTTTCCCTTCCTTTGTTTAATCCTTTATCTCCTGTGATTTGATCAAATGTATATCCAGCTTCTCTTGAAATTACTTCTTCCCTATTATTTCTTTTTACCTCTGCATTAACAGAACCCTTGAACTTTACTTCTTCTATTATATTTAATAGCTTTGCTTTCTTTGTAGAATTACCAATAAATAAACTTAACAAATAGTTTTCAACTTTAATTTCGTGTGACACACCATTAGGATTGCTATCTAAATTAGAACCTAATAATGACTCTGCTGATGTTTGATTTAATTTTACTATTCTATAAAGAGCATCTAATACTTCTTGAGTTTCGGCTGTATATTTACCTTTAGGTTTAGCACCTTTAGCAGGAGTAGCTTTCAATGTTTTTCTCATCTTAGCTACAAGACTTCTTTCTGCAGAAGCCTCTGCCAATCTTGATATTCTTTCTTCTATAATAGGCACAATTATTTTAAGTCTTTTTGCAGAATTAGCATACTTAATAACCCTTATAAATTTTGCTTTATCATCTCCATTTAATCCAGATTTCATTATAATATTTTCTACTTCTTTTTGTACTGCAAATATCTCACGTCTTTTTTCTAAACGCCCTTGTCTTATACCTTTTGCAAGAGCCTTTATTCTATACTTTAATAATGTAGCCCTTCTCCTTCTTACAAAATCAGATAAGGTTTCACCATTAAAACGTTTAACTTCCTTTTGGAAAGCTGTATCTCTAGTAGCCTTTTTCCAGATGGCAGTTAATTCTTGTTTGGTTTTAAGCAAAGTTCCCTCTGATTTAATAAACTCCTCAACAGTAAAATACTTCCTAGCTTCTTTAGTATAACGCCTATTAGCCATTTCTTCTGGAGAGTAAGTTTTCTTTTTATATTTAGATTCTGTTTTCTTATTTTCCTTAGTTTCAGTTTTTTCTTTTGAACTAGATACAGTTTCTTCTTTGGTTTCTGCTTTAGGTTTAACTTTCTCTTTAACTTCTACTTTCTTAGCTTTATTCCAGATTTCTGTTAATCTAGTTATTTCTTTAATAGAATGACCCCAATATCCAAACTCGTTTATATCATCACCAGCAAAAATAACATCTTTAGCTTTTACTTTAAAACTATTTACAGCAACACCCTCTTCTAAAGAAGATAGCCTAGCATATTCTTTAGAAAAAGTTACCCAATCTCCATTTCTTAATTCGTTTTTTGGACTAGCTCTATATATAATAATCTTAGCATTGGGTTTATTTTTTATTTTTTGTAAAACATTCCAACTTTCATTAGCTGATTTTTCTCCCCTTCTTATTGCACCATTACCAATAGAGTAGTCTGGGTGAGTGTAAACGTCCTTTGGAAGCGTTTCATTTTTTAACAAATTATGTGCTGGGGGCATTTCTTCAAAACTTGGTCTATGGTCCATAGCGTTACTTAATTTTGATTTTTTTATTGGTTGTGCCTCTATAAACTCATCAGCTGTCTTAAACTTCTTGGCTTCTTCTATTAAATTTATTTCATCTTTAGTTGCTTTAGGTTCTTTTTTTGTTTCTACTTTAGGTTCAACTTTCTTTTCTACTTCTAAGTTATCCACAGGTTTTGCACTTGTCTTTTTCTTTTCTGCTTCAGTTATAGGTTTCTCTACTTTAACTTCTGGTTTAGATTCAGCAGAATTAAACAAATAATCTTTTGTAAATTCATCAGTTAATTTTATTTTTGGATTTATAGAATAAGTATATAAATCTTCCCAAGAATTTTCTATAAAATCTTTTGTAAATTCATCTTCTATACCAAGCATTTTATAGTTGATTTTATAATCTTTGTAAAAATCTCCATATTCTTTTTTTAATTCTTCCATAAAAAACTGTTCTCTATCAAATTCAGTAGACTCTTTTTGTGACATACTTGCTATTTCTTTTATTCTATCTGGTATTTCAAGCTCTGTTTTATCATCAATAGAAGTTAAATCAGGTTCAATCTCATCATCATAAACATCTTCTTCATAATCTTCTTCAGTTAATGGTTTTGCTTTTGCTTGTTCTTTGTCATATTCTTTTTGTTGATATGCATTATAAACCTTATCTAATTCTTTTTTAGAATATTTAGAACCTCTATATATATCAATATCTTCTTCAAAATCTTCATCAACATCTTTATATTGACGCATAGATGCAGCACCTTTAATAGTGTTATATCCAGTAATAACTTTACCGTCAGAAGATACTATTGGGGATGTATCAACATTATCATCACCAAACAAATCATCTTTATCTTGACTTAAATATTTATCTAACTTTGGGTCTAATAATCTTAATTTTTCTATTGATATTGTTTCACTAATATAATCTTCTTTTTTAATTTCTTCAAAAATCTTTTCATCAAAATATTTATATGAATCAGATTCTTCTAAGTCTTCTTTTAAATACCCAGCTACTTCTTTTCCATTGTTTGTTAAATTCCCAACAAGAGGAACTACTGAATCTTTAGAAAGGTTCTTTGATTCTAATAATTTATCAATAGCTTTAATTTTATTTCCTATAATTTCTTTATCAGCTGTTTGTTTATTAGTAGGCATTTCCATATCAAGTTCTCTATCCCTAATTTCACCCATAACAACTGCTAGATTATCAAGATACTGTTCTCTTAATTCTGTTGCACTTTCTTCTGTCTTTACTTTCTCTATTAAAACTTGTTGATTTGTTTCTGATAAGTTTCCAGATTTGTCTAATGTAAGCAAATAATCTACATCATTATCTTCTAATAAAGTAGTTTGTCCTTTAGTAAAGATTTCATCTAAACTTTTCTTACCATCTTTCATAAAAGGAATTTTAACAAAACCTCTCTTACCTTTATTAATTTGTTTTAATGTATCACCAACATTCTTATTTGAAAGTATTGAAGCACCAGTTCCCATTACAGAAAATGCTAATAGTTCAGTAGCAACCTGATCCATTGTCAATCCTGTAAATTTTTGATCACCTAATCCAACAGTAGCTAATGCGTGATTTAAAACATCAGCATCTCTTTCTTCAAACCATTCTCCTATAACACCATTCCAACCAGTCTTATTTAATATATTAACAATCTGTTGATTAGTAGCACCTGCTAATTTATTTTTAAGAGAATTAAAAATAGCAGTCTTTGTAATTACTTTTCTTACTGGAGTTGATAATCCTTTCACTACATTCTTAGTTATAAAACCACCACCTCTTTCAGTAATTAATTCTACTGCGTGTCCAGTTATAGCATTAACAATAGACTCTCCTATGTCTTGCCCATCTTGTAATACCTCTCCTGTTTCTAAATCAACTATACCTATCTGTCTTTGTGCTGCACCTAAGGTAATATTAGTAGGAGCAGAAATTACAAATTGAGAGGCTAATAATTTAGCTTCCTTCTTAGCAATATTTTTTACTGCAGTTGTCAAGGTCTTTTGATATGCTTTATCAGTAAGCATTTTCTTTGTTACATTCTTTGCTCCAAGTTTAACAGCACCTTTCAATATCATTGCATCACCAGTAGGGGCAATACCACCAGTAGCTATTTCTGCAAGTATAGATGGAAACAATTCTCCCATAAATCTTATAGAACCTTTTATAACTTCACCAGCAGCATATCCAATATTCTCTCTCTTTCTACTTTCTTCTTCTGTTTCTTTATAATAAGTATCTAGTTTTTCTTTATCTTCAGCTGTTGCAGTTCCCTTTTTAAATCTATTAAAAGATTTAACAACACTAATATCTTCTATTGCTTCTTTACCAGAACCAAAGAATGGTATATCTTTTTCATCAAAAGATTTAAGACTATCAATAAACCCACCTATATTAACCTTAAGCCCATATTTAGCAAGAGGCTTATAATCTTTAACCATAGAATCTCTAGCTTCTTGGCTTCCAAATTCAAGCGTATCAGGAGCTTTCTTCTCACCACCAAATACAAATTTACTAGATGTAGATTCAGTACTAACAAAAGGTTCCTCATTTTTTATACCAAAAGCTGAGTAATCTAGGCTAGAATTTTTTTCATTATTATCTACCTTTGTAAAAGCTGAATAATTTAATGCCATATTTTTTTATTTATTATTCTTCAAGTGTTGCTTCTATGAAGTATTCTATAATATCTTTATTGTCCCAACCTTCAAGTTCTGCTAATTGTATTTGATCTTGTTCTATACCTAGTTCATCTAGTTTTTTATAAAAATCTTTTACTTCTTTTCCTCTCCTTTTAAAAGCATCTGCATAACGACTATCAGCTATAGCACTTCTTACATCTTCTTCTGGGAAAGTTTCTTTAAACCAAGCTGTGTCTATGTCTGTATATTCTCTATCTCTATTATCTAATAAAGAAGTAATTTCTGTTTTACTTAAGTTCTTTGTCATTCTTAATAGTTCTAGTAATAGTTCTTCATCTCTTGCAGTTGGATTACTATTTATAAAATTTTCTGCATTAACCCAATCTTGGTCTTCTGCATCTTTTTTGAATATAGGCTCAACTGTTTCTCTAGTAGTTTGACTTTCTTTTTTAGCAAAGGCTGGAGCTAATACAGCAGAGTTCATATCTTTTAATTTTGTATCAGCAGTATATCCAGTCCATTGAGAAATCTGTTGCACGTACTGTTCATATTCAGCTTGTGAATTTCCCTTACCTGTTGGTGGATAATATACTGAAATCATATCTGCAAGTGTAGCAGTATTAACATCTCCGTGTCCTTGAGCATTCATCTGTCCTCTACCAGATAATTTTACATTTAAATCATCTATCATTCCATTCCAACCAGCTTCAGGAGTAGACCATTTAGCAAAACCATTCTCACCTTCAGTAGCACCAGCTTGACCTACATACATTACATTTCCTGGATTATTATTAACAAAAGCAAGTCTTGAACTTTTTGGGATAGAAATACTACCACCAGCTAAAGTTCCACCTTCTATTGATTTAATATATTCACTAGGGTTATCTAACAATTCAAACATTCTTAATTTCTGGTCAACACTTAATTGACTTTCACCACTAGCAAATCCTTCAGAAGATAATTTCCATATCTCTTGGTATTCTTCTGGTAAGTTTGTTGGCATAAATCCAGATCTCAAAACGTTATCATCAAAAGAATAATCTAACATTTCTTTTCTCTTTTCCATATCATCTTTTATCTTTGCAGTTTCTACAGATAAAACATTTTCTGCCATTTCCATTATACTATCTTGTCTTGAGTCCATAGTATTTTTAAGTGCATTGTTTATCATAGATGGAGGCAAAGGAGAACCATTAGATAATGCTCTCAATCCTTCTATCGTAACATCATCACTACCAACCATAGCAGAATTAGCCCTAGACATTATTTGATCTAAGGCACTTTTGAAATTTGCTATTCTACCATTTTCACCAATTTCTTCAGTTGTACCAGTTGGTAAAGTTCTCTCTGCAAAAATATCACTTAAAGATGCACCAGTATTTCCTGTATTAGAAGTTGTATCTGTTGCAGTAATAGCAGATATCTTTTCGTCTTCAGTAGCATTACTTGGTAATGTGTAGTTACTAAGCTTTAATATTGATACACCATTATTACCGGTTATTGTAGATGGTGGTTTTGTAGAAAATGTTTTGCTTGTTGAGATAATAGATGGTTTATTTGTTTTCGTTATTTTTCCAAAAACATTATATCCATCTATAGATGGGCTTTTAGTAGTAGATATTTTCTTACCATTAACGTCATATCCACTTATAGATGCGTTTGTTATTTTATTCCCATATACATCATACCCATTTATACCAGCTTTTTTTGTTGCCATATTATTTTATTATGTGTTTAATGTTTT
>Ga0222694_1000371_pt1 | contig 10315 bp, 10 predicted proteins | sample AntAcemetage1333_FD_181145 | JGI IMG/M metagenome (GOLD analysis project Ga0222694, IMG submission 181145) | Saline water microbial communities from Ace Lake, Antarctica - #1333 | ecosystem: Environmental > Aquatic > Non-marine Saline and Alkaline > Saline | place: Antarctica: Ace Lake...
TTTTTGATATTCTAAACATTTCGGTAAACACCTCCTTAGATGGTATTATATTATCCCATTCTTGTTCACCGTAATCCGTTGCCTGTGCAAGATTATTACCACCCACAGTTCCTAATTTAGCTATGCCTATACCATAGGGGGGGTCAGTCAACACTAAATCCACGCTTTTGTCAGGCATCTTTTTCATTTCTTCTAAACAATCACCTAAGATTAACTTCATTGCTCCACCTCATTCGGTTCGCACAAATATAGGTCAAGCGTCTGGCTTGCCCATTCCCTGCATTCAGAGTTCAGTTCCTCAAATTCAGAGGTAGTGAGTGAGGCTGTTGATCGCCCTACCTTAATAATCTTATCACCCACTTTTAGCTCATAAGAGATAAACAGCATTCTAAGTATTTCTTTTGTTTCTTCTTTTGTGTAGCCTGTCTTATCTGATATGCCTTTTACGATTACACAATGAAAATATGCGTTCTGATTGTTACTTCTTTGTTTCTTATGCTTCTCTACTGTCAGGTCAATGTCACAGCCCTCAAGCGTGAATAGATGGTCTGTGAAATCAACACCCATTACAAGCTTGTTGTGGCTTATTGTGCCACGGAAGATAGGTTTCATTTTACCACCACAGTTAGTTCTCCTGCTTTCATGAAATAATAATTACCTATCCCGTGCTTAAAGTCAACCAACCATCTTAGCGCAGATTTTTTTGTTAAAAATCCTATCGCCCGTAGAGGGGTTGGCTCTCCTCTCTGCCAGTGGACTTCGTATATTACAAAATATTTTATTTTCGGTTTCACGTTACCTCCTTCCGGGGATGGGGCCGGGCAACCTTCGGAGTAAACCCGGCCTTATGGGGCATCCCTTAAAATGGTATGGTTTGATCCACGCCTGCCTCTGCCTACTTTAGTGCTTGTTCTTTAGGCTTACCTATGAACTCTACCCTGTGCGCGTTTATTTTAACTCTGTAATGCTTCTGTCCATCTTTTTCCCAAGACTCCTGTTTAAGCGAACCCTCTATGAGAACCTTTGAGCCTTTACCAATATATTCAGTGCAGTTCTCAGCCGTCTTGCCCCAAACAGTAACCTCAAAGAAATGCACTATATCCTTATCATTATACTTCTCATTGACCGCTATGCTGAATGAAGCAACTGCTGTCCCATTTGGGATATATCTTAATTCTACATCTTTTGTTAAGTTGCCACTAATGCCTATATGGTTCATATCGTAATCCTTTCTATGCTCTTGTACTTACGGTTCTGGTTTTGTTTATTTTAACCCCTGGTATGGGAAGTGTACCCTTAGTTGCGGATATGACTTTATTAATTTTGCTCTGGTCAGGTATCATATACTCACGCGGCAGGATTGATTTATCTATTACTTCTCCATTCCAACGTTCTATATAGCTGACACCTTCTGCTTTCTCTACTCTGGGTGCTGCGATAGGAGCCATCACCTCTGCTGCCTTTTCCTCGTATCTCTCGGCTTTGTCCTCTTTGCCTTCTTCCCGGGCTTTCTCAGCCTTAGCCTCTGCCTCTAAGCGTTTTTTTTCTGCTAAACGATCGAGTTTGTCCTGTTCCTCTTTGCGCTTTTTTTCTTGGATTTCGGTGTAGGTTATCATTTTCTTATCGCAAATACTTAATATATTCCGATAGATGCCAACAGGCTTTTTGAACAGGGTCATAATCCTCTTCTTTGCTTCATCTAAAGGCACCGTTATTTCCTTTCGCTGCGCGTCTAGTTCCTTTGCCTTATTGTTAGATACCTTACGGATATTGGCTATTCTCTCATACGATAGTTGATCCTTCACCACAATAGTCTCTATCTCGCGAGAGACGTTATCTGACTCTTGTACCGCTATGTCTACCACATCTGTGTTTATCGCCTTCAACTGTATTTCGCTCATTTTATTATCTCCTTTTTTCGACCATCAAATACAATTTCTATTGGTTTGACGGAATTGGGTAGTTTGTGAAATTTTACGTGAATAGATTGACTAATAAACACCATTAAGTTTTCTAATCTATTATCAGATTTGTTATTATTGATATGGTGTATTGTTTCTTTTGGTTTCATATATCTACCAAGGCATTCTTCTATTATAAGTATATGCTCATAAACATAACTTCCATTCATAGCTCGTGGATGTTTAGGACGATAGACTTTAACATATCCAAAAACTATTCTGCCTCCTTTCCAATTAGGATTATTTTTCCCAGAATATTCAGGAAACTTCTTTCCCTTGTTCCAGGATTCTTGCAATCCTTTTTCCCCTTTATTCCAAGGAGTGTGACCCTCTTTAAAGCAACTCTGCAAGCTAAAGGGCTTATGTCCTTTCTGGAAACCAAAAGGTTTTCCTTCTTTACTTATCCTCATAGAGCCTCCCATAAAAAATGACAGCTTTCGGGCAGATTGAGGATAAGCGGTTAGCTTTTCCAACCCTACAGCTGTCATTGTTATAGTCATAAAAATACCGCCTTCCTCAATCTGTCTAGAGTATACCATTATGTCACTCTCTTGTCAAGCATATTGTGCCTTTTCTTGAAATTATATATGTTCAAACAACTTAGGAACACACTCTTATCCGAAGTTTCTGTAAGCGGATAGATTTTGTAGCGATTTTCCATCAACTGGACACACATACGTTTTTTTATTTTTATTCCATTTTCTTCTGCTAGTATCTGGTACGCTGCCGTTTGGATATCAACAGAATGATAGACGCCAGAACCTGTTTTGATGTCTAAGAGCAATCCTTTTGCTTTTGATATTCTATCTGGCATACCAGTGAATCCTCGTTTAGATGTGTAGCGATGCTCTATCTCATCTTTAGTAAAACTTAGGTCATAGTCTTTACAGAATTTACGCCAAGATTCTAAGTAACCCATTATAGAGCTATCTACTGAATTTATATCCAGCGTGCCCAAATCATCTAATTGAGTAGCAAGGTGTACAGCAGAACCGAAGGCGCAGGCCCTTTCGAGTATGTCCTTTGGTACCATATCGAAATTGATTAACCCCGCCGTTTTTAATATATTCGTGACTCTAGGCTTGTTCATTGAGCTTATCCATTGTTTCCTTCTCTATTCTGGTCTGTGCTACTACACAACGATCCCTTAGCCATTGCTTACAGCTCTCAGGAAGCGCGGATATTTTAATCCGATATTCCTTGGCTATGAAATCTATCCCTATCTGGGTTGTTGATGCCTTAAACTGCTCTGAGATTGTAACCATCATATCAGTCTGTTCTTGCGTAGGTGCAGTAGGCATTGGTTTTTCACCTTGCGTGCCACCTTGCCCTGTTTCTGGCTTATTCTGGGGTATTGTAGCACTCTTTGCCTGCGGTTGACTCACTGCTGGCTTTCCTGCAGCATTACCGTCATCGTCATCACCTGTTGGTATGTTCCAAATCATACACATTAAGTATCTACGCCCATAAGAGGTAGATGAGGCCTTACCGTGTATTTTGGTCATATTAGCATTACCTTTGATGCCTACCCCATCTAAAGGAACATCATAATAGTATGTTTCTTTATGGCCTGCGGTATGCAACACATCAGAACAAATCCTGATACAACCCTCCGCAGTAGATTGCCCTTCATAGAATATTATAGAAAACCCCTCTTTAGTGTAGATAGGTTTTGCGCTTTCTATGATACCATCTAATCCTGCATATTTGCTGTGAGTCTGTGGATTGCTTTTTGTCTTAGCGACAGATGCTATATTAGCCTGTACGATAGCAAAAGAGGAAGCAAACACCTTCTTTGCTTCGTTAGCCTCAAATCTCTCTTTTAATGCAAGCAGTTTCTCAAGTTGCGCGAGGTCTGCCTTTCCTGCGATCGCCTTGCTTATTAAGTCATCTACGCTACCATTCGGAATTGGTACTATCTCTGGTTTTTCTACTTTTATTATCTCTTGTTTCTTCATCACATCTCCTTTACAGGTTGCATTGAGCATCTTCTGGCTCAATAATTTTGTCATAGTCCAATATCTTTTCTGCCTTTATGCTACCGATCTTGCCCAAGATTTCGTTTGCCTTTGCTATGGCTAAAGCTATTGCTTTATAATTAACTGTTTCTACTCCATATCTTGTTTCTGTATCTACTTCTTCAATTAATTCCTCTAACTCTTTAATGCTTAGTTTCATAATCCAACATCTCCTCTTATATCGCTTTCGTTAAAATCATCTAACGCTGCTTGGTCAGCCTCTGAGATTTGCAATTCATCTGCCTTTGCTATAGCATCTTCACAATATTGTAATGTTAATATACCATCTGCACGAAGTTCACCCATTTTCTTATACTTCTTTAAATAGGTTCTTGACCACTTACAAGCCTCAACCAACCCATCAATCTTTCTTCTCGCTTTTACTACATCTTTCTTTGCTTGATGTCCTTCATCTATTTGCCCTTTTGCATATTCAAAGCACCGCTCTGGCTCATTAGCAAATTCAGAACCTTGAGGAGTAAGTTGCTGTAATAACAAATCTATCTTGTCATAATTATTCCAACACTTTACTATTCTTTTAATATTATCATCAGCTTCTTTTTGTCTTATATGATTACCTGATGTTAACGATACCCCAGTTAAGAGCAACTTTCCTTTGGGCGTTGTAACATTTCCCCACTTATCTACTTTTAACTTCCCTTTTGTATAACTCATAACTCCCTCCTTGTAAAAATACTTTTAATCACTACTGCGATAAATACCATTGCTGTCTTGATGTGGGTTTTGAGGGTCATTCTGCACCCCCAGAGGTTGCCTGAATAGGCTTTTTTTGGCGTTTGGCTCTTAATAACTCACGTTTAAGCGTGTTAAAAGGTGAAAAGGGTAATAGTGGACACCCTTGCATATCGCAGTCCCCAGATTCGCCCATTCCGCTACAATCGTAACAATGAGCCTTTACGGCTTGACTTCTGGTAATCTTACCACCTTCAAGGTATTTTATAAGTTCTCGCTTACCTGCCCTTGCTTTGCCAGATTTGGCACTTTTTAATAATCGCTCATCTCTTGTCATTTTGCTTTCCTTTCTAATAACGCAACTACACAATTTCTGATTAGCTCGCTTAAGCTAATCCGTTTCTTGTCTGCTAACAACTCAAGCCCTTTGAGTGTGCCAGACCTTAATTTAAAAGCTGTCTGAGCGTTGTATTTTTTAATTCTCTTTCGCATCTTTTCTCCTTTCTTAAAAGTTTATCTTTGGTTTAACTTGTTACATTAAAATTGTACCACATTTTGGGTACGTGTCAAGGGTTATTTTTTGAGATGGTCGTGAAATAGTTGAAAATAATTTTTTGGAGGGTTATTTTTTTGGTACAGACCAAGAACCGTAGCTTTTAGATTTGCTATTTTTTACATTCCAAGAACCGTAGGATTTCTTGGAACTTCCTTCGCTTTCTTCTTTACCAAACCACTTAAAGGGAGCCGTAACTAATCTCTTAACTGTATCATACGGCAGACCCCACTTGAATTTAAAAAGAGTAGAGAGGTTTTTATCAATGGCTCTCTTGGCTGTGGTTTTCCATTTCAGTTCACCTTTCTTATCACCACTTTTATACTTTTCTTCACTCATAGCTCGTCGGATAGCTGTTACTGTTTCTGCAATACCATCAATTCCTCTATCTATACTTGAGATTAAAACGTCTGAAACATCATATCCTGCATAGGTTCCGCGCTCTACCTTACTTCGTAACGATCTAAACGCGTTGCCCACAAAATAAACACTGCCTAAGTTGTATTCGAGGAAGTTCATAATAGTTGCCCATGCCTTACTTTTAGGAGCCTTCTCTTTCCTACCATAGACCTTCCTGCGTGCTGCGTCTATCCCCCATAGCATAGCCGGCATTACAATCGCCAATATAGACAGCTTAGACATCATCTTTTTCTTGTCCTTACCTGTTTTCCCGCTACGGTTGTATTCCTCTACAGTGCGCCTTACCATCATATAGTTCTTGTTTCTCTGAGAACTATATTTTGTGAGCAGCCGGACAAAGGGCCTTTTGGATCTACCGATAGCCGACCTATCTTTAGGCAAAAAAGTAGGCTGTGTTTTTCTTACTATCTCTTCTGTCCTACCTGCTATGCGTTGCATCCTCTCTTCATCTTTCAGTAAGGGGCAACAATCGTTAGTTTCAAGCTCCGCAGCCGTCCATATCCTGCCGATGGCCTGGTAATCAAAACTTGATATTCCTTTCATAACTTTCTGGCTTAGAGGCGTAAGCCCTGTAAAGAACTTCCTAACTTCCCCTATCTGACCTATTTCGCCTAACTCTCTTGTGACATTACCACTAAACCTATCTCTTAACTGAGGAGAATATTTACTCATAATATCTTTTGAGGCTGGCTTTAGAGCGCGTCTTAAATAGCTTATATCTATCTCTGTGGCTGCGGCTGCTAACGAAACAGGCTGTTTAGCCATAACCCAGGGGTTTAACCCTAATACAGCAGTATCTAATTTATTGATTAAATCAAGTGTAAGTTTTTCTACATTAGTAGTGTCGTGAGATGTATCTTCCATATCCTTTAAGTACTGCTTTAGGTTTCTGACATAATGAGAACCGTATGTAGAAGCAAGTTTGATTTGAAAGTATTTGTCGTTTAAGAGCATCTTGGCATTCCTGAGGTGTTTAGCGAGTCCGTAATAAGCAGAAGCCTCTTTTAATGTCTTATAAGTAGCAGAAAAAACATCCTCTAATATGATAGCGTTTGAGGCGTTGGTTCTTTCTTTTAATATCCCCATCCCCTCTAATGTTCTTTGGGAAAAGTTCTTTTGGAGTTTTAGGTCATCTCTTTTAACATCTAGGGCGTTAGTCCTGATAGGGAAGTAATCAGGTTCAGTTGCTATTTCCCATCCATTAAGTTGCATAGATCGTTCGTTTAATTTGGCTTTCTGGATATTGTTAAAATAGTGATGTACTATATCCGCAAGTTTTTTCTCTTCTGGTGTTATATCATCCAGCATAGCTTGTAAATCATCAGAGTCTATCTTATGTATTTTATATTTATCTCGTACAAACGAGAACCCACCATTCAACAGATGTTTCAAGTTTTTTTCATTTCTTGCGTGTAGAGATAATGCAATTCTTTCAGCTTTAGTCATAGTTACTTTTTTACCGGAAGGCAGGGTCATTTTCTGGTAATCTACTTTGCCTTTAGGCTTGGCGAAGAAGGTTTCGCTCCAATTAGTAATATCAAAATCTATTTTACCTTTAAAATAATCCTCTGCATCTTGCCTGAATTTTAATAAATCTGTATTGCCTTTGTTTATCCCACCATATAATACTTTCTTTATTACACCGCTTGCCTCTTTGTCAATAATCTCTGTTATGAGTTCAGTGTTATAGCTTTCTGTAGTAAATATTTCTTTGCCTCTACCAACTTCTACTTTAAGTTGTTCCCTGGTGTCTATTGTGTCTTTGTCCCTGCGCTGTGTTTCTCTTCTGTCAAGATTGCTTTTTGCCTCGTTTATTACCTCTTTAGCTTCCTTATGTACTCTACCGAATATCATCTTGTTTTTAAGGTCATGGAGTTTCATAAGATGTTTGATACTGTTATTGAGCAACTTTATATCATCCGAAGTAAGCGACCCTATTTTAGTTTTGGTCAACAGTTCTAATCTTTGTAGTTTTTCAGGCGGGATATTATTATCAGGGTGCGTTTCGATGTACTGTTTCATTCCCGTAAGACTTTGAAGCGTTTTATCTTTACGATTCACAATGTCTAAATCCTGTGTTAGGTTAGATATTTCTCTTTGGTATTCTGGTCTAATCTTCTTGATATCTATATCTTTTATAGTTTTCTTTAGCGATGAAACTGCTATATTCCGGTCTCTTTTCTCTTCTATCTGTTCTATGCGTGCAAGTGCTTTGGCGAGGTTCTTCTTCGTCTTAGAGTTTGCTACCCATGATAAAAGTTTTCCTCTATCTTGAGCTTCTAATCGCTCATTGGCATAGTTTACAATAGACCTTTTAACATCAGCTATATCGGCTTTAGTGGATTTTAACTTCATCAAGATTTCTTGGCGAGCTTCCTTGCGACCTACTTTTACGCCAAACTTAAACCCTCTTTTTTCGTGCCTTATCTGTTCTTTTACTTTTTTTTCCTTTACCCCTTCTGCCCTTACGCGTTCTCTCTCTGCACTTGCCTCTTGTCTTTCAATGTCTGATATATCCCCTTTAGTGACTCTTGGTATCACCGCACCTGTCTTTATTAGCTCGTTTAAGTAGTCTGCCGGATTCCTATCCTCCGGAACCTTGAGTTTGCCCTCAGCCTCTAATGTTTTAGCTATATCATCTAGGCCTATGCCGGGTGTCTTGGCTTGCATACTCTTGACTAATCCGCTGTAGGTTCTGTGTTCTACTGGTTTTTTTGGTTTAACATCAAGCTTTGCAGCTGCTGCTTTTTGTTTATCACTTAACACACCTGTTGTTAGCCTTGCCTCTTCTACTGCATCTTCATAAGTATCTCTTATCACATCACCACTTGGAGTGCCATCTTTTGCAAGAAAAGTTGCTTGCCATTTGCCTGGTTCTTTAGCAGACTTAGTAACAACAGCGTCTACATTCGTGCCTTTTAGCTCTATAGGTTTCTCCCCACCCTGTGCTTTGCCATCCATCATTCTCTTTAATTCAGGAGATAGTTTAACAGCACCATTTTCTGCGATGGTAGCACCAGCTTTTTTAAGAAATATTTTATAGACACCTGCCATAGGGTCTAGTGGATCTAAAGCTCTATCTAATACATAATTTACAGGATTATCTTTACCCTCTTTCCTCGCTATCTTAAAATCTTCGATTATCCGTTCTCGTACTTCCGCGAGTTGCTCTTCCTTTGTTAAATCTTCCCACAAAGGCTTGCCCATCTGTTGTCTCATAAACTTGCTCATACCTATTGTTTTGCCTAATTTTTTACTAAACCCAGCAGTTTGATGAGCATACTGCGAAATAGCCTTATCCACATCTTGTGTAGTCAGTGAGGTATCTCCTATTTTTATTACAGGCTTCTCTTGTGCCTTATTCCAGATGTCAGTTAGTTGGGATTTGGTTTTGATTTGTTTAGGGTCAAATACAGTAAAGGTTTTTCCTTTTACTCCATTTTCTACATCATTATAAATAAGTCCTTCATATCCCATTTCTTTTAGCTTAGAAACAAGATTAAATTTATTTACCAAATCTTCTAATGGTTTATAAAAACTATCTGTCGGTTTATATCTATCATAATAACTATTATTTACCATATTTTGCAATTCCCATTCATTTGTTTTTTGGTCTATGGGAAGCAAATCAACTAAATCGTCAAAACTTTTAATAGGTGTTAAATCCAATAATTTATTTTTGTTTATAAATCTACTCTTTATCTTATCGCCAAATTGTTTTGCTAAATCTGTGCTATCTGTAAAATATGTTCCAAAAGTTTTAACGCCCGAACTATCTTGAAATTCCTCTGGTACTTCTGTTGCAGGCAAAAAATCCTCAAATTCTCCAAGTGTACCATGATACACTTCTCCTTGCTCTTTCACAAATTCCTCTGGCGTTTTATGTTTCTTAGCTTCTTGAATAAGAGGTGCTTCTTGCAAAGTATTCTGTAATTGAACAACCGACATACCTGCAAGTGTAGCCTTTTCCATAGTAGGAGATACTTTCATAATCTCATTTATAAGGCTTAACTTATTTGTAGGCAAATCAGGAATTAACGCGCCACCTCTTTGACCTGCAAACTTAGCATAAGCTAATTGCGGCTTACCTGCTACTTGAGTCTCAAGCCCAGGGATATTTTTTAGGTTTTTTGCCATATCTCGTAACTTGGAAAGCGGTGTTTTTTGAACTAAATAATCAAACACATCTCCACGCATACTTATAGGAGTTTTTCTACGATTAGCAAATTTAGCGAGAGAGCTTATTATGTCCTTTCCTGCTTCTTGTTTAAGTGCCGCAGGTAATCTCATTGCAATATTAGCAGTTACTAACGCCCACGCTTCAGGGCTTGCAGGCATAGATGCTATTTCTGAAAAGGCTTTCTTCTGAAACTCTCTTTCTTGTTCGCCCAATTCTTTTGTAACACCAAATCTTGGTATAATGGTAGGGAATATAATAGGTCTTAATACTTCGGGTATTTGTTCCTCTACTTTAGATATAGTTTCATATCCTATTCTTCTTAATTCTTTCTTTGGATTATGAGCTAATTCCCATGCTCTGCCCATTCCTTTTATACGCGTGAACGGAGTGGATAATCCGCCTGTGGCAACATCAAATATTGTCTTTGTGGTAGATAAAGGTATGCCTTTTGGCTTGAGTACTCCCAAATCATCCTCTAACCCCTGTAGAA
>Ga0222694_1000372_pt1 | contig 10305 bp, 17 predicted proteins | sample AntAcemetage1333_FD_181145 | JGI IMG/M metagenome (GOLD analysis project Ga0222694, IMG submission 181145) | Saline water microbial communities from Ace Lake, Antarctica - #1333 | ecosystem: Environmental > Aquatic > Non-marine Saline and Alkaline > Saline | place: Antarctica: Ace Lake...
ATACGATAGGGGCTCAGGGAGGATATAATCATTTCCATAGTTCAGAATGCAGGCAGATAAGTAAAAATGAAATTTGTATGATTGGAACTTATCCATTAGATTATAATTTCAAAAATAACAAATGGCACTATTTAATCGGAATGTCAGTACCTCCGGTAATGACCGCACAAATAGCAAATCAAATTTATTCACAATGGTTTATTAAAACAGAATAATAATTAAGATTAATGACACTTTAGAAATAAAAATAAACGGAAAGGAATATTATGGCACGACCTAAGGTAAATATAGATTGGAAAAAAGTAAATTCATTATTGGAAGCCGATTGTGAAGGTACTGAAATTGCAGCATATCTGGGGATTGTTCCAGACACTTTATACCGAAGATGTCAAGAGGACAATAAAATTGGTTTTGCAGATTATTTACGTGAAAAGAAAGCGAAAGGAAATTCATTACTAAAAGTTAAACAATTTGAATCTGCTATTTCGGATAAAAGCGTCCCGATGCAAATTTGGCTAGGCAAACAAAGACTGGGACAAAAAGATAAGCATGAGCTTGATAATACAAGTTCAGACGGCTCAATGTCACCGGTACACCTGACAGCGAAAGAGCTAAAATCGATTAATGAAAAATTAGATGCTGAGGTTTGATGAATTGACATATCACGAGATATGTCTCGCTTCAAAAAAATGTAAGGAATCACTGATGTATTTCACCAAGTTTTTTTTTACAATAAATCACAATCGTAAATTTGTCGTAAACACGCATCACGAAGAGATAGCAATGATGCTTGAAAAGGTGATGACAGGGGAAATCACTCGCTTAATTATAAACATCGCCCCACGTTATGGCAAGACAGAGTTAGCAGTTAAGAACTTCATTGCACACGCATTGGCCGTAAACCCTTCAGCTAAATTCATTCATTTATCTTATTCTAATGAACTTGCTATTGATAATAGTGAGGAGATTAAAAATATAGTTAATAGCTATGAATATCAAACCTTATTCCCTGAGACAAAAATAAAGCAAAATACAAACGCTAAGAAAAAATGGTACACAACGAAAAATGGAGGCGTTTATGCTATCGCATCAGCCGGACAGGTTACAGGATTTGGAGCAGGCAAGGTTGACGAATTAGAAGAGGCTGCAGACGTGAATGAATTTATAAATGGAATTGAAAACAAGCAGGAATTTGGTGGTGCAATTGTGATAGATGATCCGATTAAGCCAGATGATGCCGAGAGCTCAACTTGTCGAAACAAAGTCAATAATAAATATGAAACAACGATTAAAAGTCGGGTAAATAGCCGCAAAACGCCTATTATTGTAATCATGCAGCGCCTTCATCCTAACGATTTATGCGGACATTTAATCAAAGAAGATGGCGATGACTGGCACGTTGTCCAGTTTCCTTGTTTAACGACAACAAATGGCAAGGATAAAGCATTATGGGACTTCAAACATACAGTTGATGAACTTCGGAAAATAAGGGGTAATAGCTCTATTTCATTAACTACATTTGAACGACAATATCAGCAGAATCCAAAACCGCTTGAAGGTCTGCTTTATACGAATTTAAAAACTTACAGCGAATTGCCATTTGACGTTAATGATGTTCAAAAATTCAGCTATACAGATACAGCAGACGAGGGCACTGACTACCTTTGTACGGTTGTTTTCGCAAGATATAACGGACTAATTTATATCATTGACGTTCAGTATAACGACAAGCCACAAGAGGTCACGGAGCCAGAAACGACTGAATTGTTACAAAAAAATAAAGTGAACTATGCAGTCATTGAAAGTAATAACGGAGGCAGGGCATTTGCCAGAAACGTCACGAGATTAAGCCACGATGCAGGTAATCACATAACACAAATTAGCTGGTTTCATCAATCGAAAAATAAAGACGCTCGAATAAGAACAAACGCATCAACGGTTCAAAATATGGTTGTGTTTCCCGACAACTGGGCAGTCAGATGGCAAGGATTTTATGATTCTGTTACAGAATATATGGCACGAGGCAAGAATGATCATGACGATGCAGCAGATGTTTTAACCGGTTGTGTCGAAATTGTTGAAAATCATTCTATTCAGCAGGTGTATTAATTCACTTTTTTCAACAATCTCGAAAAATACGACGTTTTTTTGTGTCATTTTCATCAATAATTTCATAAAAAACAAAAGTTTTTTGTTAATTTGCAATATATCAATACGTTACGGATGTAAAATAGTTGCTGTTTTATTTGGAATATGTACAATTGTGCAGTATATTAGTAATACAAACAAACGGCAATATTGCCACAACGATTTAAACTTAATATCATGAAAACCCAAGAAATAAAAGTAGGACTAAAATTTAAACTTATAAAAACGGGAAGAACATATAAAGTTACTAGAATTAGCAATGTGAGTGTTTGGTTTAAAGATATTACAAGAGATCCTGTGTGGAGAGAAGCTAAAACAACTTTTTTAAATAAGTTTAATAATGGATTTGAAATAATATGAGCAAAGAACTAATAAGTGTATAAGTAATCTAACCGCAGGCATAACCGTAAGTCCTGCACAAACTTAAGATATTATGACTACTCAATTAAATAATATAATAGAATTAGCAGCCAGCCTAATAATAGAAGGTAAAGCAACAGAAGAAAACGCAATAGAAATAGCAATAGAAATAGATAACAATAAATGCTTGAATGTTTTTGAAGCTATTTCAGATATGCATAAAGGTTATATTAATGAATTAAACATTAATCAAAAAGGATTTAATATAGTGTTAAAAAGTACTTATAATAAATTATCAAAAATATAATATTATGGAATGGCTAATAAACAAACTAAAAGAAGATTTGCGAACTCTTCAAAACAATTATAATGAATTTGTAATTGAAGGCACAACGCAGCATGACAGCCCTGCTGCAATAGATAGCAGAGATAGATATAAACAGTATACAAAAGCAATAAAAATATTAGAATATCATGAAAAAATATTAACCGCAGGCACAACCGTAAGTCCTGCACAAAATAAAGGCAATATTGCCAGACTTTAAAAACCTAAATATCATGAAAAAATTAGACAGAATTACAGAACTTAATTTAAGCGTTATCAATGCTGATGAAACATCAAAAGAAGGTCGCAAAACAATTAAAAATTCCTGTATGGAACTATTTACATTGGTTTCTGGTGATTACCAGAAAGTTGGAGCGGATGAGTTGGTATTGGATATGCAAAATGACTTAACTTGCATCAATTTCAATGAGCCTTTTATGTGTGAAATGGCGAGAGGGTCTTTTGAATTGTATAAGACAATTTACACAATCAATGTCTATCCAAAATTATAAATATTAACCGCAGGCACAACCGTAAGTCCTGCACAAACTAAAAAAGCCCCACTGATATTGGGCTTTTTTTTTGTTGTTAATAAAAAAACATGTTATATAACATATTTTTTAGTAAATTGCAAAAAATATGCAATTTATGCGCTTGTTTGAGAAAAGGGGTAAAGTTGAAAGTAAATTAACAAACGAAGTTGAATCGCTGAAAGGTGAAATTGTTAAGATTACCAATTTGCATCGAGATATCTTAAATCTTGAACAAATTGCAGATACTGATTTATTTATAAAAAATGCAGCTAACGGAACGCCCGAAGATTTGCACCGGCTGTTTAAGGGAATTGTTGAGGTTTCGATCCCTATTTTATACATCGCACGAAGCATCGCTAAACTTCCAATTCACGAATTTAACATAAAAACAGGCAAACTAATTGAAAACAGCGAGGTAATTTTTAGATTAAATAATCCAAATCAATACCAGAAGTCAAGATTTGAATTTATTAAATCCATGATTATAAACAATCAAGTCTCAGATTGTTACATAAACAAAATAGGCGCTCCGGGATTAGTTCCTGAAAAGTTATTCCTGCTCGATCCGACTACGACAATTGCAATTTTTAGCAAAGAAAGCGATATTCGATTCAGCAAAATTCTGAGATATGAAACACGGTTTACAAATTCACAATCAGCGATTAAAATAGATGCCGAAGATGTTTATCATATGACCGATGAGGCATCTACATATGATGAAATAAAAAAAGGCGGAGTTTCAACAGTTCGCTATCTCGCTCGTGTGCTGCAATCGCTCGAACAAAATTATAAGTCGAGTGATGAAATTGCGAAAGGTCGCAAGACGCTTGTAAGCGAAAAAAATAATGCTAACAGCCCCTCATTTTCCGGGCAACTTATCAATCAAACAGGCAGCGATGATGCTAAAGTGCATAATCCGGGGCGAGATATTGAAAATAAATTGTATCGAAATTATGGGCATGGAAACACCTCACGAGGTAACATCGCTTATCTGGCTAAGGAGGTGGCAGTGCAACAGTTGGGTTTTTCTCCTGAGCAATTAGGATTAAGGAATTTCAAAGAAGATTATTTTTTAAAATCTTGCATGGTTGCGGGAGTTGACCCGTTGCTCGTTGGTTTTCCTGGGGCATCAACTTATAATAATAAAATTGAAGCCGGGAAACAATTTTGGGAACAAACTGGCGAGCAAATGGCGATGAACATTGCAAGCGCACTTTCTATTGTTTTCGGTTTAAAAGATACTGAGCTAAGATTTGATTTTAGCAATATCGAAGCATTGAAACAAAATCGAAAAGAAACATTTGAAATGAGCATCGAGGCATATGACCGTCAATTAGCTACAGGCAACGAGCTGCGAGAAGCGGCTGGGATGGGTGCAGACAATCAATTTGACAATTTAAAAAATAGTGATAATGATAAATAATAATTTTAAAAGAAAAGCGATTGACGTAGAAATCAAAGACCTTGACGATAAGGGAATGATTAAAGTCGGAATTGTTTCATTTGATACAAAAGACAACGATGGCGATATTATCAAATCGTCAGCTTATGACAAGAGTATTTCAGAGAATTTTAAACGATTTAGACATTTTAAAAATCATGATTTTAATCTGGTACCCGGAGTTCCGAAGGAATTAATTAAAGAAGGGAATCACTTGTATATGGTATCTCAGTTAATTCTTGAAAGCGATGTTGGAAGAAATACCTATGCTGAATATCGAGCCGGCGCAATTAAGGAACACTCGCATGGCTTTATCACGATGAAAGAGCATTTTGATAACAAATCGAATGCTAATATTATAACAGAAGGATTTTTAATGGAAGGAAGCAGCTTAACAGCTTGGGGGGCAAATGCGGACACTCCAACTGCTTACGTAAAGTCGTTTAATGATCTGTTAGAATATCTTACGTTTGCTGAGAAAGCAATGAAATCAAACGATTTTACAGACGACTATTTATTGAAAGTAGAAGCAATTTTAAAAAATATCACCAGTATTTTATCACTGAAAAACGGAACTGAGCAGTCTGATAAGGCACTCACAAACGGCACTCAGCAGATTTTGACGACTGATGACATTAAGAATTGGTTTAAATAGCATATTTATTAATTTTAAAAATTGAAAAAATGACACAAGAAGAATTGGATTTATTGAAAAAAGAATTTCAGACCCAAATTGACGGTTTGAAATCAAAATCTGTTGAGAAATCAGAGATTGAAAGCCTTGAAACAAAGTACGCTGAAATGCTTGCGAAAACTGAAAAGGCAGCAACTACTGAGGAAGTCGAGAAATTGACAACTGAAATTACAACGCTGAAAGAAGCCGCTCACCAGCTGAATGAGAAGTTTGAGAAACGAATCCCTCAAAAAAACGAAAAGAAAATGTCGCTGAAAAGTGCAATTTCTGAACTTGTGGGTGGTGATGATTTTAAAGAGCAAATTCGTAAGAATCGAAAAACATCATTTGATTTGGACGTTAAAACGGGTGACTTTGTTCAGAAAATTGACAGTGCTGATTTTGATGGCGATGAGTATCGCTCGCAATTAAAACCGGGTATCACATTTTCAAAATTAACTGAAAACACAATTGCTCCCATTTTTAACATGGTAACCGTGCCAGCTGGGAAAGACAGAATTGTCTGGCTCGAAGGGTCTGCAACTGTGAATGTTGGTTATGTTGAGGAGGGAAGTGCTGCCACAAGTGATTCTGAAGGCTCAACAACATTGAAAGCCCGTAATTTGGCTAAAATCAGTGCAAAAATGCCTTTCACAACCGAAGCGCTTGATATGCCTGAGAGTTTTGCGTCACGTATGCAACGCCGGATGGTTGAGGCCACAAATGTATGGTTAGACAATCAAATGATAAATGGAGCTGGGGACGATTCAACTGATCCGGGCAAGATTTATGGACTAATCAGCAAGGGAGCGACTGCATTCTCAGCGCCTTCTGACTTGGATTTCACAAACGCAAACATTGACGATTTAATTGATGCCTGTATGGTGCAAGCAAGTCCCTACAAGCCAACACATTGCATCATGAATTTAAAAAGTCGTGTGAAATATTCACGTGTAAAAGATTCGACTGGGCAATATGTGATTCGTGAAGTAAACGGGTTACTGATGTTAGGCGGTTTGCAGCTTGTTGTCTCAGAAGGAATGTCGGACGGCGAATTGCTCGTTGTTGACCGTTCAACTCTTGAATTCTGGGTGAAACAAGGAATGCGCATGATTGTAACACAAATGGACGGCACTGACATTTCAGAAGACAAATGGAAAGCTATTCTGTTCTGGAGAGGTCAAACTTTGGTTGAAACCCCACAAATTGTTGGCAATATTTATGTTTCAGACATTGATACTGCGCTTGCTGCAATCGAAACCGTCACTGGTTAATTCACTATTTATTAATTTTTAAACTCATTTAAATTATGAAAAATTTATTGATAATGTTAAGCCTGGCTTTAAGCATGTTCTTAATTTCAGCGAGCGCACAGGCGCAAGATAAGGTTTTGCAGAAAGGAACTTCATTTGAAACTTACACAGGAGTAGAAACAGATGTTCTGAGTGCTGATGAAACGTGGAGTTATTCCGTTTTATCTTATTCTGATTACGGAAAGTTTCACAATGTAAAGGTTAATTTAGATTCAATTTCTGGAACGCCTACTTGTGACATTAAATTACAGGGTAAGGTTTTCAGTGACGATAGCTGGACAGAAATAAGTACTCAGGCGTGGGCTGGAACTACTTCGGATACTACATTTACATTTTCAGAGGCATCGACTGCGAAATACTTTAGATACTATAAAGTCTTAATTGACACTGATGCAACTGAGCAATCATTAAGCATAGGTTATGTTTATTTCAAGTTTTGGTTAAAATAAGAATAAATGGAGTTACTTTTTAACAGACAATATTTCCGAGGGCTGATTTCGCTGCCGAACATTAATGCAGCGGAATCCGCTTTGTCGGATTTTGACTTGAAACAATGGCAAGATGAACTGTTAATTGAGCGGTTTGGAGCAGATACTTTTGTTGAATTACAGGAGCATCTGACAGACATAGACGGCATTTGGCATGATTTAATAAACGGGAAAACATACACAAATCCGCATGGTGACAAGGTCATTTATGCTGGATTAATTAACTCAGAAGTTATGTTATCTCCGATTGCAGATTATTGCTTTATTCGCTATGTTTTGCAAAATTACGGAAACATCGCTATTACAGGTGAGACTACCGTTTCGGCACAAAAAAACGGTTTGGAAATACAAAATCAGCAGCAAAATCAAGCCGCTGCACGTTGTATTTCATCGTTTATTCAAGTTGATAAATTCATGCGAGACATGCAGGATGAAGATTCTGCTAATTTCGCAGATTATGAGTACAAAAGTCCGTTAAGTTTATCAGTTAATTCTTTAGGTTTATGAATTTTGCAGTAAAAAAATATCAAAAGTTGGATGAAATTATGCGAGATGTGTGCGCTAATGTGCAGGCTTTCGATGTTAAATTCATCTATGACAATGATGAGACAATTTTACAGCGAATAAAAGAACTTGAAGGAATTAATAAAATGACATATCCGGCTGTAATTATGACTGGTTGGAGCGAAAGTGAAGAAGATGTACACACTTTGACTGTGTCCATTGATCAACTCTGGTTAATTCATATGACAAAGAAAGAGGAGTTTTCTGAATTTCGCAGCGAGCAACGATTTGAAAAGTTCTTGTTGCCGCTCCAGAATGAGTTAGAATATCGGTTGAAAAGTAACGAATTTGTTTGGTTTAAAGATGCAAATATTGACAGATTAAACTATGCGTCCCGTAGGCGTGAGATGTTAGCCGGTACGGGTGAGAATTTACAAGAATTTTCATCACCAGTTGACGCTATTGTTTATGAAGGATTGCAATTAAAGTTAATTAAAAAGAAATGTTAAATTTTTAAAAAAATAAAATTATGATTACACCTAATAGAGTAACAACGTGCAGTTCAGGCACATTAAAAAACACAGGGAGACCATCCTGTTTAACTCCCGAGGGATTGTTGAAGAGAATTTTGGTTACAAAAAGCGATTTCTTTTTTGATATATCAACTGCTCGACCAACACAGGCAGACGTACAAACAGCTATTCAGGCAGGCGATGCCTTTATGTTCGCTGTTGTTGACGAGGTTGAAGATAAGAGCAGCGAGCGGCAGGAGTACGAAGCATCGAGCGGCAACTCTTACACAACGAGAGATGCCATGAGCGGCATGCGACCTGTTTTCACTCTTTCAGCTTACGAATTCGTGAATTATTTGTCTTTTAACAACAGACAAGTTCGGATCTTTGAATTTGACCATAAGGATTTTTTAAAAGGCTGTAAATTAGACGGAAATTCTGATCAGTTCGCAGGCTTCGCCACACAATGTTTTGATGTTGAAAACAGAACAAGACCGACCGATTCGAGTTCCGTTGTTCAAACTCCAATCAGCATTAAATATGCTAACCCGAATGAATACCGGGAAAATGTTTTGGTAATGGATGGCATGAGTTTCTTGGAGAATGTCAATAGCCTGCTTGACGTGGCTATAACAGCTACTGATGAAGCTCTTACAGGCGTTACCATTCAGGCGCTTGTCGATGCGACTGGCAGTCCCGTGATAGGGTTAGTATTAGATGATTTCCAAATCCTTAACGATGCAGGAACCGAAGTAACACCATCTGCAGTTACTGATAATGATGACGGAACATACGCTGTTCTGGCAAATTTGGCCGCTGGAACTTACACTGTTGGATTGCAGAAGCCGTCAGACATGACAACTGAGGGTTATGAAGAGCTTGCAAAAGCAGAAATTACAACATCTTAAAATTTTGAATTATGGTAAAAATTAAAGAAGTAAATTTCAGAAAAAATGTTTATGAACATACCGAAGAGGTGTTTATTAAACATTGTAAGCGATGCAAGATTGTCGATCCGATCGATGATTTGAAAAAACACTACAAAGCCAAGCGCAAGGAGCTTGGAATTAAGGATGCGCCGAAAGTGGTCAAAACTGAGCCAAAAGCTGAGAAGCCAAAAGCTGAGAAGCCAAAAGCTGAGAAAAAAGAAGCTCCAAAAGAGTAATTTTTTATAAATTAATAATGAAACTCGTGCCTATTTGGTGCGAGTTTTTTTTATTATCCATAAAATGTGACGTTTTTTTTGCCACTATTTGTGTACAATTATACAAAGTGCAGTTAATCAATGACACAAATACGGCACAATTATACATATAATTTGTACATTCGTGCATTATGTGTTATATTAGTAATGAACATTAAAACAAACAAAAATGGAACAAATATTAATAGGAGGACAGGCACTTAGGAACTTAGGAAGTGATAGGCATACTGAGGATTTAGATTACTTGGTAAACGACATTACCACTACTGAGACATTTATAACTTCTAAGGAAGTTGATTTCATTAATGCTAATGGAAACAAATTCTTTGCTGAAATCTTCAAAATCGAAGAGGGAAACAGCATTGCAAGTGCACAATCACTTTTTGAATTGAAAGCTTATGCTTTTGTTCAGCATTGCCAAAACTTCAATTTTCGCAAAGCAGATTCTTGCGAATATGACATAAAATTTTTGGTTCGCAAATTTGGAATCAAAAGTTCATTGGTTGCAAAAAAATATATCACTTCGGGGGAATATTCCGAGGTGGAAAAGGTAATAAATTCAGTAAAACTTTAAAAATTAATATTATGATTTACATTAGAACAAAAAGATCAGGAAACTTTGAATTTTCAAACAAAAAGAATGCAGATTTGAAATTTAAAACCAAAAGAGAATTTAAAAATTGGTTCACCAGCACCAAGGGGACCGGTAGATTAATTAAAGCTACGTACACGCAAAGTCAAACGTACTATCGGTATTTTGATTTTGATGCGGTTTGGATTAGAGCGAAAAAGCTATTTAATTAA
>Ga0222694_1000373_pt1 | contig 10292 bp, 16 predicted proteins | sample AntAcemetage1333_FD_181145 | JGI IMG/M metagenome (GOLD analysis project Ga0222694, IMG submission 181145) | Saline water microbial communities from Ace Lake, Antarctica - #1333 | ecosystem: Environmental > Aquatic > Non-marine Saline and Alkaline > Saline | place: Antarctica: Ace Lake...
TATTCAAAATTTCATTATTCCTATTAAAAGAGGTTCTTACTTGAAAAGGAAGAGATTGATTAGGTCCAAGCCACTCCTTTATATTAAGATAAGATTCCGTTAAAAGAATATTTTTATCATCAGCTGTGTATATTTTTAAGATGAGACTGTTTAAATATTGTTTCTTATTCGAATTATTTTTCAATAAACTGTCTATTTCCCAATAAACCATATGCGAGGTGGGTACACCAAAATCATAAGACCGAAATGGACTAATATAATTCCCCCCGTCTTTAAAGTACCTGGTTTCCATAATTTCCTCTAAGCTAAATTTACATTTTGCATCTTCTATTCTTTTTTGATTTATTTTATAATATCCAAAAAATAAGATAGATAGAACGGCAACTAAGACAAGCAGGGTCGGCCAAAATATTCTTGATTTAAAAATTCTAAGCATATTATTTTTACTTAATTTAAGGATACTAACGAGCAATATCATAACTACAATAATATTAATAAAAGACCAAGCCTCACGATTTAAATGTATTGGAAACAAAGGATTAAATAGTATTGCAATAAAAACAAATATCCAAGCCCAAACACTATTCTCTCGTTTATACGCTGAATATGCTAAATATCCTGCTATTCCGGTAATTATCCAACGCAAAATCTGATAATAACTATACGGATTATCTGCTAAAGCCCAGATTAACAATATAATAGTAATGATTCTTATAATTAATAGTTTACTATTATTCTTCATATAACTTTAAATATAGGTTTATTTGTTTATTTTAACTTTAATAGGAAAAGAGCCTTTAAACGGATTTATTTCCAGTATAGGATTAGTAAAAACTAAATTTTCGAAGGATATATATCCAGTAAACTCTTCTCCACTATTAAGAGAATGTCCTTTAAGAGCCGGGCTATATACTCCATTATTAACGGGGTAATAAGTATTGTCTCCGTCTTTTATAATAAACTGGTCTTCAGATATAAAAATGGAGTTGAGGTTGTCATAATCATTTTTTATCGTTACTTTTATAACATATAAATTATAATAATCTTTTCCCCAAATTGGCATATCTCCTCTCAAGAATTTACAAAAATCTATGCCACTAGTAGGTTTTTCGCAAGATTTTTCTTCATAACCTATCACTTTAGTATATTCTATTTTTTTAACACCGGAATCGCTTATAATAAAGCTTGCCACTCCATAATTTATTAATTGGTCCTGTTGATACAAGTCTTCTATTGGTTTCCAAGGTTTCGTTTTGTTAACCTTTTTATTATCGGTCTCTGAAATAAAAGAAAAAGTCACAATTAATGTTAAGCATATTAAACAAATAGAAATTAAGAGTTTAAACCAATTATTTTTAACAAATTTTTTCATATGTTTATTTTTATTATAATCCTATTTTTAATTTACCAATCCTAATCATCTTCTGTTTTAACGGTTTATTAAATAATAGAACGGCGCCAACTATAAGAAAGTATGTCGTATAAAAATCAAAGACTATAGTACGAAAAGCTTCAAGAGGAGTAAAGCCAAGGACAACAGTATAAAACCAGTAAGAAGTTCCTCCAGAGAAGTTAAACCTAAGGAATTCATAGATTATAATTCCTAAAATAACATAAAGAAGAATTCTTAAATATTTAACAAGTTTATGCTCTTTTTGACTATAGATAATATATAGTCCTAATAGAATTGTGACTGTTAGGATAGCAAATGCATCATAATACTCGTATCCACCCGCTATCATAAAAAAGATGTTTAGATAAAGAGTAAATGTTAATACCGCTAATTGAATAATTTGTTTTTTTGTCATATATTTATTCTTATTTATTTTTGTGTTTTTAAGGGTTCTTTAATAGCCTTTACTTTAAAAATACTCACGAAAAATATTATTGCAGTGATTAAATCTACAATTATCCAGGTTTCTCTACCAAAATATATTGGAGCAATTGGATTATACAATATTACAACAATTCCTAAAATCCAAGCCCAAATACTATTCTCTCCTTTATACGCTGAATATGTTAAATAACCAGCTATTCCAGTAATTACCCAACGTAAAATTTGGTAATAACTATACGGATTATCTGTTAAGGCCCAAATTAACAATATAATAGCAATAGTTTTTACAATTAAAATTTTGTGATTGTTTTTCATATAGTTAGTTATTAATATCCCAACATCCAAATTAAAAATAAAACTTCAATAGCAAGCGCTATTAGCAGATATAGGCCCATTTTTCCGTCTTTATTGTGCTCTTCCATAAACTTTTTATTTGTAAAAGACACTAGCGTTGTAATAATCATAAAGATTAGTCCGATTGTTACTATTAAACCCATTGTTTTATTTTTTATTAATTAAATAACGTCGTAATATTATATTCAACCCAATTGTTATTAACATTATTCCCCAAAGTTTGTCGTAATTTTCGTATGAATAACACTTACCTGAAAGACCTCTAGTAGTACAAATTATTAAGCTGCTACTAACAAAAATAAAAGTTCCAATTTGAATTAAAAAGTCTGGCAAATATTTTACAAGTTTTTTCATATATTTATTTAAAATTCATTATATTATTCACACCCCCAGCCATCATTATCACGGTCAAGTCCAAAAACATCTGGGCCAGTAACTCTCACTTTGCCCGTATAGTAAGGGCCATTACCAGAACCACCCCTGCAATCATAATCACTAGCACTTGCTTTTAAACACCCTGAATAACTAGGATGACAATCGGAGCCTTCGGAGCCTTTAATACTTGGCTTAGACGGAACGTAAGCTGGTGATTTAGCTTTCGTTTCCGTTTGTGTTTCTACGATTGAAGTTTTATAGTAATTACTATCTTCATATGTTGAAACAGAGCTAACAGACTCACTCGTGCATCCAGTTAGCAACAAGGCTATAAATAGTAAAGTAACTATTTTATTATTTGATATAAATTTCATTAATCTTCTATGTCAATTTTTTTCATATTACATATCTCACATCAAATTAGTGAGAACAAGAAGAGGAAAAAAGAATGAGTTGCCTGTAAATTCACTGAGGCTGTCATTCTCTTTTAAATATTCATTTTTTTCTTTTTCTGCTTCTACAACCCAATCAAATGATAAAACAAAATCTCTAATTTTTTCTTTCTGCTCTACAGTAAAGCTTAGGGGTTCTTCTCCTAAAACGATTGGACCGGTAATAAGACCAACGCCTTTTCTAGCGGCCTTTAATTTAACAACTGCCAAATCAAGCTCAGACATCTTTTGATTGTTTACTGCATTAAGCCAACTATTAACGAATGAATCCAAATCATCAAGGGTTGACTCCATTTCTAAGATAGCCGTTTTTTTGGTTTTATCATCAGTATCTTCCCATTTTTCTATATATTTTCTAGCATTATCATACTTTTCACGAATAAAATAAGCGGGTTTATAATCATCCGAAGTCTTTATTGGCATAAACTCAACAAACTCTTCGGCCCCGTGAATCTCGTTAATAAATCGAACGACATCCATAGTAAAATTATAATTTTCTTTTTGTTCTTCTGCTTGCAACTGCATCGCTGTTTCTATTCTTTTTTCTTCCTGTATGCGTGCATTCTCTTTAGCCTGTGAAGCTAAATACGCTCTATATCCTAAAAAACTAACAATAAGAAAAAAAATAATAACGATAATCAGAATAATTAATCTCTTTTTTTGTTTTAATTTTGATTGCATAAATTTAATCAGTTATATACATAAAATATCCAATAATCCCTATTGCTAGCAACACAGCAAGCCAATCAGACTGTGGCCCATCCAAAATAATCAAAGCTAAAGTAATTATTATTAATGGTAACCAAACTCTCTTATCAGTTAATTTGGGGCTATTAAAGTTTCGTATAATTTTTTCTTCTGAAGGTGGCGGTAGACTTATTTTTTTATTTTTTATCTTCTTTTCTACTGGCATATATTTAGCTAACCTTACTTAAATGTTATACTTAACATAGAAAAAAGTCAAAGATGAGTTAAATATATAAATTATGAATACTAAATATAACAACTATTATATTGAAGAGTGTGTCTTTGAAGATTTTTTAGAAGATGAAAGAGGTTTGCTCTTTTTCTGCAAGGGATACTTAGGGGCGGTATTAAAAGACTTATACAAACGAAGTGATTTAAAATTTAATAAAATAGTATTTAAGGAAGACACTCCGCTCTCATCTTTCGTAAAAAACACCCGCGAAAGGATTGAAGAATATGAACTAACTAGAACTAAAGGCAAGAATAAGAAACTGTCAAAAGACTCTAAGAAAACTCTCTGTAAATTTCATTTTTTATCAATTGTTGAAAAAGATTTATATGAAAAGAAAAAACTAACTTCGTTGACTAGAGACACTGGAGTAAAAGTGATAAAACTATTAAATAACGAGGGTTTCTTAAAGGATGTAAACACTTATCTGAAAAAATACGGATTACGTCAACATACACGCATAAACTATACCAAAGTCCTTGATGCAAGCGATAATTCATTTGCCATATTAATAGCTACTCTAAAAGAACTAGATGTAATAATAGATAAATATAATGCTAAGGACTTACCATACACACTCTTGTTCGATATTATCTTGCTGAAAAAAGAATCTGTATTGGAGAATATAGAAGATATCTTATTATCAAATATGCTTGGAGATATTACGCATAATTGCACTGTTTATCTAATAAGAAATGAAAAAGAGGGTATATTATCTTTAAAATCTGATATAAATGGCGACGCGATCTTAGATGACATAAAACGGTCATATGTAGCTATTGATTATTTTCAAAACAAATATTTTAAAAAGGGAGAAACTAACAAAACTAAAATAAGAAACATTGAAGAGTACTACAAATTATTAGCATTAGAGAATAAAAAGATGGAGGATTGGGAAATAGCTGATGAAATATTTAATCCTGGAGAAGATACTCCAATGATAAGCCCAACAGAAGATAAAAAAAGGAGAAATCGAATAAGAAAAATAAGAGAAAGAGGAAAAAAATATTTTAATACTTAATTTATCATAAAATCAATAATGTGACACTTACGAAAACATAGGTGTCACAGGCCATAAACGCTCGCTTGCTAAAATGTTAGTATGCGAGTCTTTTTATATCAAAAAGCTTCAAGAGATAAATCTAGATAATAGGATAAAGAAGGACTGCTGAGGCTTAGATTCCCCGCTCACACACCACTCTGAACCTGTTATTTAAGGGGGGGGTATAGTCCGAGTCGGATATAGAGCAATAATAATAATTTAAACTATCCGCACACACCAAAAATTAACTATATGAATAAACTGGGTTGGGTTAAAATCTACAGAAACTTAGAAGACAAAGGTTATTATACAAAATCCCAGTATGTTCATTTATGGGTTCATATTTTGTTAAAGGTAAATCACAAAGCTGCGGAATTTATGTGGAATAACGAAATAGTTATCGTAAATCCTGGTCAATTCATAACGGGTCGTAAAGAGCTTTCTAAGGCAACTGGAATAAAAGAAAGTACTATAGAAAGAATTTTAAAATGCTTTGAAAACGGACATCAAATAAAACAAAAGAAAACCAACAAATGTCGTATGATTACAGCGTTAAATTGGAGCATACATCAGAGAGAGGACAACGAACGGACAACAAGTGGACAACGAACGGACACAAACAAGAATGATAAGAATAAAAAGAATGATAAGAATATATTATTAGCTAACGCTAATAGTACTTCAGTTAATAATAGAAATAAAACTTCCTCTAAGAGTGTTGACTTAACAGATTTATATAATAGCTTTACCCCGTCTGCCAAAAATATTCCGATAACAAATGAGTGGCAAGCAGAAGCTTCTAACGCAATAGAGCTATTAGAAACGAAGGATGACCTTAAATCATCGGTTTATAAATGTTTCAGAGATGACCAACATTCCGCACGCTTTGCCATCAATGACTGCAAGGAATTTGGAAAATTCAATACGCTCTATTTTCTAAAGATATATAATGACTTAAATAAAAAATAATTAAAATATATGAAGTCAATAGAAAGAAGATTTAATAATTTAAGAAAGAAAGAGCCAGGATGGTCTGATTCTCCCTGTTTCTCACAAGCTATACTCAATCAGCAGTTTGGTCGGCAATCTATTCATAGATGGTTCTCTAAATTAGTAGATAAGGATGATTACGCCTCAGACGAAAAAAGAGATATTCTAGAAGGATTGGTAGAGGCTACAAACACGCTGAGGACGACCGAAAATGAGGGTAAATTGCCGCTAGGAGAGTTTATTTATGAATAGATGGGTAATTCTGCATTATTACCCCTTCAACCCGTTAAAACCTTTCATTGTAATTCTTTAGAAATAAAAAAGCCCAGAAATTCTTCCGGGCTAAACATCATCGCGATGACGCTGAATCAAATATCGGTTCAATATGTGGAGGTGGCGGCAGTCCTGGGTCAAAAGCTCCCATATTATAGAGTACTAAAGCCATTACACATAAGAATACAAAAACCACTGCTATCTTTACTACTGTCATTTTTTTCATTTTACTGAGTTTGGTTTAAATTATTTTAAAGAACTAATTATAGTATATCATATCATATTTTAATACTTTTGTCAATGATATGCTCCTAAAATAGCCCTAAAAATGGTATAATATAGGTGACACACACGAGAAATCGTGCCCTATATTGTACCTTACAATTAAATGCCAGAAGGCTTAAAACAAAACAATGAAATACAGAAGTTTTATACTCCAGATGAGCTGGCTGAACTATTGAGCTTATCTAAATCTACAGTCTATCGGTTAATAGACAAGAAATTGATTTCAACCTATAAAATCGGTAACAATTTAAGATTTGCTCAACAGGACGTTGAAGAATACTTACAAAAATGTTTTATTAAGTCTTTTGATAGAAATATATGAGTGTATATAAAAGAAAAGATAAATATTGGATAGATTTCCAAGTCAACAAAGTTAGATATAGAAAGGTTAGCCCTGACAACAGTTATAACGGCGCTAAAATTTACGAATCTATATTACGTCAGAAAATAGCCAGGGGAGAAGATATTGAAAACAAACCTGAGCCTAAAAAGAAACCTATAACCTTTGCTGACTTTGCTCAAAAATGGTTTGAAATCTATGTAAAGAATAACAATAAGTTATCTGAGATTAAGGGCAAAGAATCAATCTTCAGAGCTCACTTATTGCCCCTTTGGAGCAAAAAGAGTCTCGAAGATATAGCCTCGATAGATATTGAGGAATATAAACAAAAGAAGGTAAAAATAGATTTGTCCCCCAAAACCATAAACAATCATCTAACTGTTCTGGGAACTTGCTTACGAACAGCCAAAGACTGGAAATACATAAAAGAAGTGCCTAAAATTAAGAAACTGAAAGTACCGCCTAGTGAATCTGATTATCTAACCGTAGAAGAAAGCAAAGAACTATTACAACACGCTGATAGTATTTGGTATAGAATGATATTCACTGTTTTAAAGACTGGGATGAGATTAGGAGAATTAAGAGGTCTGAGATGGGAAGACATTAATTGGGAGAAAGGAATCCTAACCGTAACACGCTCTATCTACAAGAAGGATTACATTTGTCCACCCAAGAGTAATAAAACAAGAAAAATCCCAATCTCTGAATCTCTAAAAGACGTTCTATGGCCATATCGCAGTAAGACAGGCTATGTTTTCCTGTTCAGAGAAGGAACGAATATTCGTAATGATGTTTGCAGAAATAATCTACATCGCATCTGTAATAAAGCTGGTCTTAGAAGAATAGGATGGCACAGGCTCAGACATAGCTTTGCCTCACACCTAGCAGAACAGAATATCTCTCCTTTATACATAAAGGAATTACTCGGACACTCAGATATCAGAACCACAATGAGATATACTCATCTAAGTTTCTCTGCTTTAACAGAGTCTATTAATGTCATTGATAGCAGAATATGTCACAATAGTGTCACACTGCTTGAGTCAGACTCTCAAAACGTGCAAAAACTTAGTGAGATTAAGATAGATTTATTAGCTAAGATAAAACAAAAAATAGAGTATTAACTCTATCTTTGTAAATGCGGAACGGACGGGACTCGAACCCAAAACACGTGAAATAGATATAAGTTAATAGACACGGGGAAATATGGATAAAAGGTAATAAAAATGGGAAAGATTTACTTTCCCAAGAGTTATCAATCGTCCCATGCTTCTCAAGAGCCACCACCTATGTGTCACAATAGCGTCACACTTTGATGCTAGCAATATAGGGTGTAGTGGTAAAAATAAAAATAGGTCTTTCGGGCTATTCTCAAATCTGCTCGAATTTAAACCCCTGTTACCAGGATGAAAACCTGAGAGAGCTTATTTCAGTATAGTTAATGAATGAAGGGTTTAGAGCCATTAAACGGCTGTAAACAGGTGATTCTAGTATTCTCATCTGTTATCACCTGTGCTCAAATGTACTCATATATCATCAATTTTTAGTCATCATATAGTCATCACTAAGACAATATGGGGGAAATTGGTGAAACTTACTAGACGGAGTCAGAAGGGGGTAGGTCCCGCGGGTTATTATCTTTTAGTATTTTCTCCTAACTACAAATCGGGTATTCTATTTTCATATTTTTATCATAGTCTTTATGCTTAATAACTGGAGAAGGTCCTCGGCCAATGGACTCTTGGGCCAATGACCGACTAATGCGCTTATAATTCTTAATTGATTTTGAATTATCTTTTCTTTTGAAGCATTAAAATGTCTAAAAATATCTTCTCCATTTTTTTTATAATCATCTACTAATTCAGACGTATTACTAATTATATCTGCTGATTTAATTAAAACTGAATCTTTAGAAAAATTCTTAATATGTTTTAGAGCCTCACTCTTCCTTTCTTCCCAAGATAAAGATTTGTCTTGCTCAGTGACACTCAGAACAAGCTTCATTATTTCTTCACCGAATCTTTCTTTAATCATCTCTGATGTTACTTTTTTCTCATCAATACTGTCTTCAATGGTATCGTGTAAGATTCCAGCTACAATAACATCTTCCGAAGCTTTAGCTAAGGATAAAATAATCCCAACAGTCAGTGGATGAGCAATATATGGTATCTCCTTCCCTTTACGCTTTTGTTGTTGATAGTGATTGTGTGTTTTGGTGGCAAATTTAATTGCCTTTTGAATTTTTGTTGTGTAAATCATAAATTTTAATGTTAATTTTTTTCTAACCAATAAACTTTTGGCGTATCAGCAGTTGACGGAAAATCACTTCGCAGACAAGGTCTAAGCTGTAACAACCCAAAGACATCGGTTTTCCTTAGCATTTCTATATCCTCATCTGTTTCCACTGGTATAAGGGTACCATACTGAGGATCATTCCCGTTCTCCCAATCTATCCACTCATAAAACTCCTTAAAATATAGCTGTCCACAGTCTTTACATTTTACTAATCTTCTAGATAAATGGCCATCATCTTCATAGGTTTCAATAACATCAAAATTAATTAAATGCAAGCTATCGCTACAAGGATTATTCCATAAATGACATTGAATTGGTTTTTTCATAAAAACATATTCTTGTGTTTCATTTTGGACATTCTCCTCCTGAGACATTTCCTTCAAAGCTTTCTCTTCCGCTAACCTGTACACTTCTTGGGCCCTCCAGCATTCCTCTGCTATTTGTTCTGGAGATTTTTCCTCCGTTGATATTAAATACATTAGTTTTTTCATATTTATCACCTCCTTACTAGCTTAGCCAATAAAAAAGCGGCTAAGAGATTTGACCAAAAGATATTGCTATCTCTTAGAGTGAAATCTCCCAACCGCCTTAACGATTAGTCACTTATTACATCTGGCTCTCAGCAGATTTCCCTGATTGCCTATTCACACGAGGTGAAAGAAATAAATGGTGCTTTTATACTCTGCACTAGAGCTTACATTGTTAATTACATTATCAGTATACCAAATAACCAGTAAAAAGTCAAATTTAACACATTTTTATAAATATTTGATTCCCTTCGTGGACGCATTTAGAACTCTGAATTGGGTGAATATTGAAAAAGAATTAGATCCATATCCTTCGCCATCCTTTTCCAAGTTATATTTATATTTTTTACTTTAATAATTACAACTCTCGAAATAGGGATATAGATCTACCCTGACATCCTCTTCGCCGTCAAAATACTTATTCAAAATTTCATTATTCCTATTAAAAGAGGTTCTTACTTGAAAAGGAAGAGATTGATTAGGTCCAAGCCACTCCTTTATATTAAGATAAGATTCCGTTAAAAGAATATTTTTATCATCAGCTGT
>Ga0222694_1000381_pt1 | contig 10119 bp, 12 predicted proteins | sample AntAcemetage1333_FD_181145 | JGI IMG/M metagenome (GOLD analysis project Ga0222694, IMG submission 181145) | Saline water microbial communities from Ace Lake, Antarctica - #1333 | ecosystem: Environmental > Aquatic > Non-marine Saline and Alkaline > Saline | place: Antarctica: Ace Lake...
ACGTAAGACAGTGTGTAAAAACTCTGTCTTTTCTTAATTCCTTTGTGAGCATCCCAACTCACAACTCCTTTCGCAAACTCTTAGAGCGTTACATTAAAGTATACTCTCAGAGTTTTTTGTTTTTTCAAAGCTCTATGTATTATATATATACTATGTAATATGTAAATGCTTTTGTATTGTAGTTATATTACTACATATAGAGTGACTAAGTTATAAGAGAGTGTGTGTGTTTTAGATCTCTTTCATTCTTAGATTTGTTTTTCTTATTCTTTAAATGGTTTTGTTTTTTTAAAAAAAAGAAAGAATTATAAAAAAAGGTTTTAGAGAGAGAGAGGGTACTTGACCTACTATTTTTATTTTTGCATCCCTTTCTAGGGGTGTTTTTAAATATTATCAAAAATACTTAATTATAGTGAAATTAGATACTAAAAGACTGGAAATTGTAGGTGAGTGTTATGGGCCGTACTAAATCGGATAAAAATGGCTTACAGCCTAGGCAATATAAGTTTTGCGAGTATTACCTCCAAACTGGTGTTGCATCAACTGCTTATGTTAAAGCTGGTTATTCCCAGAGTAATAAATACTCTGGAAGTTCTGAACTAATGACAAACCCAAAGGTCAGAGAATACATAAGGCGCGCGAAGCGATCTATGGCTACAAACTTTCTAATCAGCAAACAAAACGCACAGAAGTTACTGACTAAATTAGCTAAGGGGCAAACCAAGGAGGAAGTTGTATTCAACCAACAAATCTACGATGATTCAGGAAACCTCAAAAGTATCGATGCACAGATAGTTAAGAAACGCGTGGATGGTCGAGTTCAGATGGCGGCTGTTAAAGAAGTTATGAGAATTTATGATGAGATTGACGATAACAACTTTGATGTTGCTTCAACGGATGACAAACTTCATCAAGCTATGAAAAATAGAATTGGCGATTCTCTCAAGTTACAATCCGAGGAAGGCTTATCGTATGAAGAAGATGAGGCTGAACCAGAAGAGGATAGTGACGACAACGATGAATAATAGTAGCCATTCTTTGGATTTAAAGTTCAACAACAAGATTCTCGATGCGTTGGCATGGATAGAACTTAACCAAGATCTTGTAGTAACTGATCAGAAGATTATTAACGAAACAAGATTCTTTGTGTTGGAAGGAACGATTAGGTCTGCTAAAACAGTCACAGCTATTATAGGGTTTCATCGTAGAGTTCAAATGCAAAAGGGTAAGTTCGCACTTATAGCTGCTAAAGACTTTGACTCAATCAATGACAACATACTTAATGCAGAATTAGGATTGTTTGTTTTATATCCGGATGCATACAAATTGAAGAAAGATAAGATTGGTGGTTACTACGTTGAAGTGGTAGGTACTGATAAGAAGATATTACTTGCAGGTTATTCGGACACCGCTAAGTGGAAGAAGATACTTGGTAAGGACATTGAAACGATATTGATTGATGAAATCAACATTGCTGATGAGATGTTCGTTAGAGAGTGTTTTGCAAGACAAGGTGCTACAGAGCATCCAATAATGATTTGCACTCTTAATGGAGACGATCCTAATCATGTTATATATCAAGAACGTATTAACAAATGTCTTATGCTTGGTAAGATACCTGCTGAAATTAGAGCAGATATGGATAAGCAAAAAGCAAAGAAGAAAGGCTATTACTATACGCATTGGTCGTTTGATGATAACCCTAAATTGAAACCTAAACAAAAAAGGAATCTAAGGACATTGTATCCGGTTGGTTCTTATTATCACAAAACCAAAACGTTAGGCTTACGTGGTAAATGGGGTAAGTTAATCTTTGCGGATTACATGACTCCAGACTTACTTGTCAATCTTCAAGCTAAAGACAGCAATCAAGTACCGATATATCCAATTGCACATTACACAATCGGAATTGACATCGCAGAGAACAGAGCTGCTAATGTGTTTGCATTAGTTGGTTGGAGCAAAGATTATGAAGGTTGTCGTGTAGTTGATATCGATGTATTTCCTTCCAAAGAGAACGGAAAGAGTGTTGGTTATAAGTACAAGACTAAGAGGTTAAAAGAGTTCCTATTCAGATATGATCACATTCACAATTTGATTGAAGGTATCTTTGTTGATTCGGCTGAGAATAATTACATCATGGACTTGCAAACAGAGAACTTAGGAATACCAGTTGCGCCATCATACAAAGCCACAATCAAAGAGCGTATTGACATGATCATCATTTTGATGAACGCTTTACGCTTATTATTTGATTCATTAAAAGCTTCAGTTGGCTATTATGCATATCAAGCATCTGTATGGACACCAGGTAAAGAAGGCAAAGAACGAGAAGATAACAACTTGCCAATGAACGACATCATGGATGCAATTGAATATGCAATAACAAGACACATGAGAAAACTATTGTTAGCAGTAAAGAGGGTGACCAAATGAGTATCATAACGAAATTCCAAGATTATAGAAATACAAAATTCGACTCAAAAATTGAGAGGAGCTTATTGCGAATGAACGACAAAATAAGATACAACCCTGAGTTTAATAACCTAACCGTAAAGTACATGACAACGGAAAGAAGAACCAGGAAGCTAACTGAATACATGGTATGGTACATGGGAGATGAATACTTAATTTCGTACTTTTATACTGAAGGCAATAGAATCCTTGCAACTGATAGCACAGCAGACATGAACATGTTCTGGAAAGTCGCACCGGATGCGTTGGTAAAAGTACACACCGGAGTACCGGGTCTTTTATCAAATAAGAAATCAAGGATACTTTGGGGAAATGGAATCAACATTGACGTACAAGTTTTCAAGATGAAAGATGGAAACCCAACTGAAGAAGTAGATGAAAAAGAATCTAATAGAATCAGAGATATCCTTGTAGACACACTACTAGACAAGACAAACTTTTGGGAACACGCAAAGCAACAAACAGAAGATGAGTCATGGAGCGGACACACAGCCTTGAAGTTTAACTTTGATAGAGATATCACGCCATATCCAATCATAGAAACAACAGATGCAAGACTGTTCACCTTAGTAAAAGAACGAGGGTTCACGACAGCAATCAAGTTCCACGCATGGCACACCAATGAAAAATCGGACAAGAAGTATCGCTTAGATGAAGTGTATACGACTGTGCGAAACGAAATAGAACTGCAGTACTATCGCCAATGGAAACATGGAACCCAAGAAGTAAACGTTGGGGATGCAGTAATCAAGTATGAACTTTATGAATTAAAGAATGATAAAGAAGTAGCAATAATCTTCAATAACTGGCTTTCAAAATGTCCGGAGTTAACTGAAGGAATAGAGAACGAAAGTATAGCGTTTGGTGGGTTGCAAGGCATACTCGCATTCGAGAAAGCAAACAGACTACCAAATAATGACTTCCCAGGTTCATGGTATGGTGCAAGCGACTACTCCAGAAGTGTTCTCTCATTTGACAAACTAGATGAACTCATATCAGAAAACGCACGTGAAGTAAGAGATAACAAAGCAATCCAATTCTTCCCAATGGAGTGGCTAGATAAAAGTAACGAAGGGAAGATACTAGGTAAAAACAAGTTCAAAACGAACTACGTAGGATCATCAAATGATGTAGACCAGGCACAAGGTGCACAAGCACCTGCTGGAGTTATTGAAGTAAAAGATAAAACGGATTCACTGAAAGAAAAGTTCAAAATGGAAATAGGTATTATATGCGCCAATGCTCACATATCGCCAACATCACTAGGTGGTATAGGGCAAGGCTTTGAAAGCATCGCGGCAGGACCAGAGAGCCAACAAGAACGCGAGAAGGATACCATTGATACCAGAAATGAAATGATAGAGCGATGGAAACCATATCTAAACAAAGTGTTCCTGAAACTGCTAGAATTTAACACCTGGCTATTAGACAATGGACTAACAAGTGATCAACCAGGAATCAGTGAAATGGATATAGACTTTGAGAACTGCACAGTGAAAGTACAGTTCCCAGATTATGTACAATCATCAGACATGGAACGCATCACAACTTGGGGAGCCGCTAAGACAGCAAGAGTAGCGGACACAGAAACAGCAGTAGAGAACGTGTATCCACATTTAAGCAGAAAGCAACAACGAGACATCATTGATAGAATCAAGTTCGAGGATGGAATGGTATCAGATAATCCGAGCAACTTATCCTTAATGGATTTGACCGGAAACGATCCTGAAGGTGGAGAAGATAAGACATTCATCGTGACATACACAGACACCAACCAAAAGGAACTCACAATAACAATCGAAGCTAAGGATGCAGATGAAGCTAGGATAAAAGCATTAGAACAAGTAGGAATGGAACCAACAGTAATCAAAACAATCACAGAAAAAACCAAGGAGGCAATCCAATGAAAAGGCTGATACTGATACTGATGGCGGTTTTTATCTCAATAACAATAATGGGATGCAGCTCAGAGCCGGAGTATTATGAACAAATGAATCAACTGGATGCACCAATAGAAATAGAAATAACAACAACAATCCTATTCGGAACAGACAGAGTATGGGTAACACACGAATATGCACTGAACGAAAATGAGGTGCTATACTACAGCCCAAAGTCGATAAAGATAAACGGAAACACCTATCTGAACGACCAGGAACAATACTTCATATGGAGAGAAACAGTAGGATTCCTAGACAGCCAGTATACCCAAGTAACAGCCGAAACTTTGCGAGAAATTTTCAAGGAATAGACAATGGCAGTACTGAACAGTCCTAGAGAGGACATAGCATCCAGAAGTGTCATAGCAGTACAAGAAGCTCAAACAAGAATCAAAGAGGCAATTATTAGATCATACAAAGATAACACAAATAAAGATGAACTAACGAGAGAACTGAGAACCATCATCAACACTGCAGCTAGCGAGTTTGATTTAGAAACAGCTAAACAAGTAAAAACCGCTCTTGCAATGAATGCACAAAAATGGGAGTACTATTATAGATCCTCAATGCAGATAGCAAACGCGAATGTGCTGAAGGGAATCCAACAACTCTCACACAGGAATGTAGTTATACACAGCAAACTCAAAACGTATGACATCGACCTGAATGAGTACATAGGTTTACACCCAAAAGAACAAAACGCGATTATAAGCCAATTTAGAGGTTATTTGACAGAAGATAAAAGAGGATTACCAATCATTAAGAACTATGAAAAGATAGTTAAGAATGAGATCAAGAAGATGGCACAAAACCCAGCTAACATTTATCGAGTTGATAAAAACGGTAAACCGTACAAGATGAACTTAAGAAACTTCGCTGAAATGAAAACCAGGTATGAAGCTAATCTTCGGGATATATCAAAGTATGCAAAACAAGAAGCTACAGACCTCGTCTGGACTTCAAGTCATCCGGATGCATCCGGAAGATGCGCACCATATCAAGGCAAGTTGTATTCGATCAGTGGCAAAAGTGGAACGATTGATAACATTAAGTACACACCACTACAAGATGCTTTGCTAGGGCCTAACGCGGATGGCAACGGAATCATTAACGGTTACAACTGCAGACATAGGCTCATACCGTACACATCAAAATCACAACCGCCACAAGAGTATGATAAAGCAACGATTCGCAAAGAGAACCAAATTAATAATCAGCAACGGTTATACGAGCGAAACATCCGGAACTACAAGCTAGAGGAAAGAGCGCTCAGAGCGAACGGTAATACTCAAGAGGCATCCATGCTGCGTAAGAAGTGGCAAAACCTAACAACCAGTTATAAGCAATACTCATTTAAAAATGAGAGAGCATACTATGAATGGAGAACAAGAGTCACAGTTGAAGAAGTAGATACATATAGCTAAAGGTATTAAGGGTGAAAGCCTAATATATAAAATCGTTGGCAAACGAAAGCTTCCATACCATAAAATCGAGGATCAGCCCTCGTAAAAAAATGAAAGGATGGTATCACAAATGGCACTAAAAATTAGTAAAGAGTTAAGAGAACAATTAGGAACAGAAGCTGTAGCTTTGCTAGAAACATCAGCAAAGGATACAGACATCATAGTGGGAGTGGTGGCAAATTACATCACCAAGGAAAGGTTCGATGAAGTGAACACGCAACTTGGAGAAGTGAAAACTCAAAACACAACACTAGACAAAGACTTGAAAGCCGCAGTGAAAGGCGCAAAAACCCAAGAGGAACTAAACGCAAAAATCACAGAGCTGACAACAGCTAACGAAGCAACCAAAACAGAGTACGAAACCAAAATCGCAGAGCGCGAAAGAGGATACTTGCTAGAGGATGCACTCAAAGGATCTAAAGCAAGGAACTCGAAAGCAGTACGAAGCTTGCTAAACTTAGAATCAGTCAAAGTCGTAGATGGAAAAGTGATAGGTTTGGAAGAACAAATCAAAGCACTCAAAACTTCCGATCCGTACTTGTTCGAAGAAACCAAAGCACCAGAAACAAAAGTAGATCGTTTCGGAAACCCAGTAGAAAAAGGAAACCTAGGAACGAAAACGGAAGCCGATAAAGTCAATTCAATAGTGACTGCTATGGGGTTCGAAGTACCAAAAAAATAAAAATCCAAAAGGAGAAATATCATGACAAACTCAATTACATTACCGGTTCAATATCAACAAGCGTTGGACTTAGCATTCAAACTAAGCGCTAAAACAGCAGACCTAGAAATCAATTCAGCACACGTACAAATTGTAGGTAAAGAAATTAAAGTACCTAAGATTTCAGTACAAGGGTTAGCAACAACAACCAGAGGTGGAGATTTAACAAGTGGCGATGTAACATTCGCATACGAAACTAAAACTCCAGATTACGACAGAAACAGAGTGTTCGCAATCGATGCAGTAGATGAAAAAGAAGTAGGCGGCTTGTATACATTAGTAGCAGGCGAGTTCCTAAGAATGAAAGTAATCCCAGAAGTAGATGCTGTACGTTTTTCTAAGTATGCATCATACAGTGGAATTGGAACTGCAGCTGCAGCATTAACAACCGGTGCAGGAGTTGTCACAGCACTTCGTGTAGCGACTAATGCACAAGATGAAGCAGAAATTCCTGAAGAAGGAAGAATCTTGTACATCACACCAACATTGCTTGGTTTGGTTCAAGATTTAGATACAACAGCTTCAAGAGCAGTTCTATCAAAATTTAGCAAAATTGTGCAAGTACCACAAACAAGATTTTATAAAGGTGTTACTTTGTATGATGGAGTTACCAACGATGGAACAGATCAAAGACCTGGGGGATATGTGAAAACAGCATCATCTGGAAGAAACATTAACTTCCTAGCAATCCATCCATCTTCAATTTTGCAAGCAACAAAACATGCTCAATCAAAAGTAGATGAACCAGATACAAGATCAGACAACTATAGAGTATCATACAGATTGTATGGTATTAACGAAGTTTATGATAACAAACTTGCAGGTATCTACGCACACATCTCGAACGCTTGAAGCGGTGACGTTACCGTTGTAACACTCGCTTCAGCAGGGGATGCTGAAACAGTAGCGGATAACGCCACACTTGCCTTAACTGCAACTGTGGACCCCGATGATTATAATACTGATTTATACGCTGTTAAGTTCTCATCATCAGATGAAACCAAAGCAACAGTGGATGAAGATAGTGGACTTGTAACAGGAGTAGCAGCTGGCGCAGTTATCATTACGGCTGAATTTAAATATCTAGTTGGAGAAGCATGGACTTCATGTACTCCAGCAATTAAAGATACAATTAATTTGACTGTAACAGCATCATAAAAAACAAATAAACACTAAAGGGTGGTGGTTTTTATACTACCGCCCTTTATTTATTTTAGGAGGATAACAAAATGGCATTTATACAATTCACAAAAGAAGAATATCTAGCAAGATTTGGAGTAGACCTAGAGAAGGAAATACCAGGGAACGATGATATGTCAGCAAAGACACCAATTCGCATCGCTCAAATAACTGAGAAAATACAAGAATATATCCTAAGTAAAATGCCACATCTAGACTTTGAAACTTTGACAGATGCTCAAAACACGTACATAAACAAAGCCTGCATGGAACAACTGAATTATGAACTCAACGAAGCTGACTACTCAGGGATAAGTGGATACAATGCATTTACTGGAACGCTGACACCAACGAATGAAATAGCCAAGATAGAAATAGCAAGAACCGCAAAAAGACTCCTAGCGAACCATATCATATCAGCAGGGTGGTACTAACCCATGGTAGAGAACAGAGCCGGACAACCGGAAACCGGAAGATGGTATGCCCAAATCGTTAGCGAAGAGGGAGAAGAACGTAGGTTCTCAACTAAAGGCATTGACTTCTGGTGTGCAGAAATACAAGCATCAAAAACCACAAGAACATTCCGAGATGGACTCGAAAGCAAAACGTACAGCGTTATATTAGGAAGTACCAACGTGTCTAAACTAATAAGCATAAAAGATGGCGCACAAGTCGATTACAGAGGAAACAGACACAAGGTAATAGCAAGCGACTACGATCGCTTATCAGGGAAATATGTACTAGCATTGTCATGATAAGTTATTTAGATAGACTTGAAACAGCTGTCGATTATTTAGTAATATGGCTCAAAGTACGCGCACCTAAAAAGTCCGGAAATTTAGCATTAAACGCAATAAAGAAAACATGGAATCCAATGGCAAATACGTGGGATATAGTCATAGGTGGGGAGCTCGCACCGTATGCAGTTTACACGAATGAGATATGGATAGCCAGACCAGGAGTAAACCCAAACCAAGGGTGGATTCAAACAGCATGCATTGAAGCTAAACCAATACTTCAAGCAATGATATCAGGAATCATGACACAACAAGATATCGATAGAATAATGGTGGACCAGGGCGGAGATTTAAATGTGCAATTTAAAACCCTAGCAATAAAAGTATAGGAGGAGTACCATATTATGAAAACAATCGAACAACTACTAAAACCGATAATCAGCGCAGATATCCAGTACTTGTTAAATGAACAAATAAAGGTAAAGGACTTCACTCTACAGCTGACAAACGATTTCAATATGGCATCAAAAGTGAACGACAAATATATCATTCAAGCAATCCTGAAAACCGGACAAGGAACGCGATCAACCATCAAAGGAATCACAGCAAATCAAGCGCCAATGAGTATAGTATTTCAAGTACCACTAAACAACGTGCAGGAGTTTCTGGCACTGCTAAACAAGTACTGCTTGGCAACAAATGCATACTGGGCGGAAGTAACAGATGATATGCAAGATGAAGATACATCCACATCAATAGAATATCAGTACCAATTTGCATGGGGAGTAGCAATACCAAATCAGATTCCATACGACATCACAGTGAAAGCTGAAGATAAAGTAAAAAGCGAATCAATTGAAGTAGAACAGATAGTCCTAACCGGACAAGTAACCTACACATCATCAATCAAAATGGATGATGAAGAATACTACTTATATTTGACTGGTGCAGTACCAACAAACGTAAAGAGTTTATTAGACTCAACTGTGGAATACTATCAAAGCCAAGGAGAAGCTTACAAGGAAGAGATAGGCATCGAGGAATTGCCGCTAGACCTAACAAACTATAGCATAGGATTTGCAATCAAAGTCAATGATGAGAGTACAACCGATTATTATATTGTAGGATACACAACAACCCTTGCTGATGGATATGTCAAGATAGAAGGAATAGTAAGCGACACCGAGGATCTTGCACCAACAGTAAATAGTACTACATTACTCTCGCAGTACCAGCCAGAAAAGGATGTAAGCGGAGATACACAATCACTACAGATAACAATAGCGGTGATGACATCAAACACCTTACACCAAAGATTATTACAACTATTTTACACAAGCAGAACTGGTTCATCATTTGATTTTAAAATAAGACAAACCAGAGCATCCATGAGCATTGACACAGATGACATAGATGTGATAATTGCAATTAATAAATTTAAGCAAAACGGATTTGAATACTTAAGAATCACAATAACAAGGGTGTGATAGAATGGCAAGCGAAAACGACAACGTAATCATCCTGAGAGCAGAAAGTGTGATCCTCGGAGATTATGGAAACGCAGGCGGACCAGATAACGGAATCCTAGGAACACCAGGAGGAGT
>Ga0222694_1000386_pt1 | contig 9948 bp, 8 predicted proteins | sample AntAcemetage1333_FD_181145 | JGI IMG/M metagenome (GOLD analysis project Ga0222694, IMG submission 181145) | Saline water microbial communities from Ace Lake, Antarctica - #1333 | ecosystem: Environmental > Aquatic > Non-marine Saline and Alkaline > Saline | place: Antarctica: Ace Lake | collected...
TTTTCTGCAATTTTTGAAAAATCCACATCGCCCTGTCTTTCGGTTCCAGTTCTCAACCCATTATATGCTTTATCTTGCAAATTCATAACCATACCATCGCTTCTATTGTTAATCATGATTATTTTAATTGATAAATTCAATGTAGCTATAGTATGTAATTCACCAAAATTCATTCTAAGACTTCCATCTCCATCTACTGCAATAATTTTACAATCAGGATTCGCAAAATAAACCCCTACTGCAGTAGGTAGTGAAAATCCCATTGTTCCATATGATCCGGAAGTCATAAATGATTTTGGCTTTTGCATTAATAGGTATTGTGCAGCAAGCATTTGGTGATTCCCTACACCTGTGATAATCTTTGTTTTTTCATCTATATGTTCTGATAACAAATCCATTACTTCAGCAGATTGAATAAACTCAGAATTTTTATTATAATCCAATAAACAATCTTTCTTAATATTTATGGCTTTATCTTGCCAGCCCTTTATATCTAAATGAATATTCTTCATTTTTGCATATTCTAATAGATCATCAAGCGTAGTACTTGCTTCACCTATATATGAAAATTTAGGATTACGTTCAATCCTTATCTGATGCATTTTAACTGGATTAATATCAACATATGCTATTTCAGAATCTATAGCAAAACCTATTTTCTCCGCAATTTTATCATCCCATCTAGCTCCGAGAACAAAAAAGAAATCGTTTTCTTGAATAATAATATTGGCAGAAGGTACTCCAAACATACCAAGCATTCCCATATTCAATTCAGACCTTTCATTCATAACTCCCTTTGCCATTAAAGTATGAACTAAAGGTATACCGAAATAATCTTCAAACTTTTTAATTGAATTACTTCCAGCTTTGGAATTTAATCCACCTCCGATATAAAGTAATGGTTTTTTTGATGATAATATCAAATTAAAAAATTTCTCACATTGATCTTCACTAAGATGTTTTTCATTAACATAACTTCTCTCAAAAGAGCTTATATCAAGCCCATTATACTCATGTATTCTTTGCTGTTTATCTAATGGGAAATCTATAACCACAGGTCCAGGTCTTCCTGATTTTGCTAGATAATATGCATCTTTTATAGCTACTTCAATATCTCGACCATTAGACAATGAAATAACTTTTTTAGAAGCATTTTTAAAAATTGACTCCACATCTATATGCTGAAAAGAGTCCGTACCTATTTTATGCTCAGATACTTGTCCTGCTATAACAATTAAAGGAATACTGTCGCTATATGCATCTGCAACCGCAGTTAGAGTATTTGTTATTGCAGGACCCGAGGTAACTATTGCCACTCCAATCTTATTACTTGATCTAGAATATCCTGCTGCACTAAAGGCAGAAGACTGCTCATTAGAATTTATGATAACCTTTATCGAACTTTTCCCAATTGCATGAAAAACAGGTAGTATAGCTCCACCAGTATATCCAAAGATATACTTAACTCCTAAGTCTTCCAGACTTCTTACCAAAATTTCTGCTCCTTTTAATTTTTCCATTTTATTTTTTTAGAAAAAATAAATAGACTCAAAATATATTCTATAATAGATTAAAAAACATACACTCGAGCCAGATATTTTTCTGCTCAAGCGACCAACACTAAGACTACAAGTAAGACAACATTCAAAGAGTAGCTCATGTGTTTATTTAACATATAATAAGACATAGCAAGAAGTATTTAAATGTTATGAGTTAAAGAAATCATAAATTTATAAATTATAAAAAAACACAAACAATGATTTTAAAATAAAAAAATGAGAGCACAAATTTTAACGTTACCCCTCTCAAGCTTAGCCGAAACCAAACATAAAACCAGGTTGAAATTAACCGAAGCTAACAACAAATGGGTTGAACAGTATAAAATAGATATTAAACTATTTAAACATTCCTAAATCGGAATTTTAGAATTATTTTTTAAATAAATTAAATATTTTATTGACGACAAAAATCTAAAAACAAGAAAACAGCGACACTGTTTCAAAACACCCCAACCGGGCGAGGGGTGGAATCGGTGGTATTTTGGGGCGTAGGGAATTATTGTGACCTTTTAATGCCATAAATGGACATAGACCCTAAGCAATATGACTATCTAAATTGGCTTTGCTGAGTCCCACATCTTATCAAACTTCTCCTTTAATCTTTTTGCTAATGTTGAATCTGAAATTTTAATCATGGCAAGTATTTTGTTTTGGTTTGTTGGATCATCTACTCTTAGAATAACTTTTTCTAAGTCTATTATGGTAAATGGCGTTATTGCAGGACCTTTCTGTATTCTTATTTCTACATGTTTAGTAATTTTTTTAAGAACACCCATTTTTTCAAAAATTTTTATTTGAAGCCGTGCAAACTCTTCTGGTAATAATGCCCTTATTCTTACTCCTCTTGATTTAGCCTTAATGATTTCTTTTATGAAAAATGGTATATTTAGTATAGCATGTTTTTGTTGGTCTTTTTTATTAGCAGTGTATGGTAACATGCAAATTTCTTTTTCTGCCTCTAGGAAACTATTTTTAATTATTTCTTCTATTTCTTCTCCTATGGCCGTAGTCCAAAATGTTTTTTCTTGAGGTTTTTGAATAGCAATTTTATCTATTTCTTCCTCAAGTTGGATTATTGTATTTTTTGTTCTTTCTATTTCTATTTTTGATTTTATCTCTTCTTCTTCAAGAAATTTTTTGAATGCTATTTGGGGTTTCCTTGCTTTGTATTTTTTAGGTCTAGTCTCTTGGACCTCTATTAGACCTTTGCCTGATAGAACCTGGAGAGATTCATATATTTTTCCGAATGGGATATTTCCCTCTTTGGATACTATACTAGCTTCGGCGATTCCTTTTTTTAATATGACAGAATAAGCAGCGGCTTCATATTTATTTAGCTTCAAGTTTCTTAGTAGTTTTTGTATTTCCATTAAACTAGTTGTTGGTTGTATTTAGAGTGTAATCCTTAAATGCGTCTTTTGTTCTTGTTTGAATAAGATACAACTTATAAGTTGTTTTAATATATAAAACTATGGTGATAAAAATGAATGAAAGAAAATTGAAAGTGAGTATTTTAGGAATATTGGCTATGCTCTTTTTTGCCTCGGGTGTTTATGCGCTTGAAGAGACCATGTGCGTAGATTTTCAGGTTACAGATATAAATCCTTCTTCTGTAGAAATAGGCGAAGAAGTAACAGTAGGAATTCAGTTAGATAATTGCGGAAGCGAACTCCCTGAAAATGTTCGCTTTGAAATAATAAGATTTAGTAGCGATGTGGCGATAAGAGAGCCTTTAGTTATTGATTTTAAGAAACCTTTTGGATATTCAAATAGTGATAGGTTTAATGTATATCATCTATATGTTACAGATAAGGCAACTCCTGGAGAATATGTTTTTGAATACAAACTTTCTTATGGTGGCAAAGATCTTTCGATTGAAAAAGAAGGAAACTTTTCTATTACAGTTACAAGTCAAGAATCAGATTTGAATATAGCTTATGTAAAAACTGAACCAATACTTCCAAAAGTGGGGGATGAAGTCACATTAACTATTAGGTTAGAAAATTTTGGAAGGGGTGATGCAAATTCTGTTAAGGCAAGGGTTGATATTCCATTTTTCGGAATCAAAGAATCTTTCCTAGGGGAATTAGAGTCTGGAGATGATAGCTCCGCAGTCTTCACATTGGTTCCAGATAAAAGTGGAGTTATAAATTATGATTTAATCGTAACTTACAAGGATGACTTTGGAGTCAAAGAATTTAGTGAATCCCTTGAGTTGAATGTTCAAGAAAATCCACGAAGCAATGTTCTTACAATTATGATTATACTTGCCTTAGTATTTTTAATCGGCGGAACAATTTATTATTTTAAATCTAAGAAAGTATTAAACAAAAAGGAAGAAAAATAATGGCGTCTCCTGACGCGGGTTTTTTAAACATGCTGAAAGTTTCTTTTTTCTTGGCATATAGGTCTATCAAAAGAACAAATATCGGGACTACAATCTTAACAGTATCAATTATTTCTTTTGTTTTAGTTAATTTGATTTTTTTACCTTCGGTTGTGAATGGATTACAGGAGTCAATCGAGGAGGAATCTCGAGATAACTTATATGGCAATATACTAATCGAGCCAAAAGAAAACAATATTTATATCAATGGTGTCAGTAATATCCAAAAAAATATAAATAGGCTCTCTGGAGTTGTCGGAACAGCTCCTCGCTATGCCACTGGTGCAACATTTTCCCATGAAGACGAATTTTTAGGTGGGACGCTTTACTCAATGGTTCCATCTGATGAGATGCTTGTTTCAAAAATACATAAGGGCATAATTTCTGGAGAATATCTAAGTGATTCTGATATGGGAGAAATACTTCTAGGAAGAGACTTGGCGGGAGAAAAAGATGTAGAAGAAGAGCAGCCTTCATTAAAAGGGGCAAAGGTGGGAGATACGATCACGGTAACATTTAGCAATGGAATCATAAAAGATTATAGGGTTAAGGGAATTTTTGGAGTAAGTAAAATGGGAACAGACAGCTTGGCATTTATTAGCGAAAAAGAAATGGAATCTGTTTTGGGAATGGATGATAAAGCCTCTCTAATTTTAGTTAAACTTTCTGATATAGGCACGGAGGATGAATTTCGTAAAAAATTTACTGGACTTGGAATAAATGAGGATATAAAGACTTGGCAAGAGAAGATTGGTGGAGTCATAGGATCAATTACTGGAACATTTAATTTGCTTACTATGATAACTACAGTAGTTAGTTTGATTATTGCAGTAGTAATAATTTTAGTAATTGTATATATCAATACTGTTCACAATAGAAGGCAGATAGGTATTTTGAAGGCGATTGGAATTGGTAGGAATGTTATTGTTTTTTCATATCTTTTTCAAGCATTGTTTTATTGTGTTGCAGGAATATTCTTTGGGTCATTCTTATTGTGGTTTTTAGCATATCTATTTACTCAAAATCCCATTGCGTTTCCAATGGGAGATGTTTCCCCGATTATTACATTTTCACTCATTGCTAAAAGTTCAATAAGTTTACTTTTGATCTCAATTATAGGAGGATTCTTACCGTCTTGGCAAACTGCTAGACAGAGTATATTAAAATCAATATGGGGATAATAAAATGATTAAAGTAAAGGATTTAAAGAAAATTTATGATATGGGAACTTTGAAGGTTAATGCACTAGACGGAGTATCTATGGATATAAAAAAGGGAGAATTTGTAGCATTGATGGGATTTAGTGGCTCTGGAAAGTCTACGTTTTTACATCAGGTTGGATTATTGGATGACCCTACTAGTGGAAGTATTGTCATTGACGGTGTAAATGTTTTGGAACTATCTGAAAAAGAAAAAACACTTTTTAGGTTAAATCAATTGGGTTATGTATTTCAAGAATATGCAATCTTGGGAGAGTTGACGGCGTTAGAGAATGTATATCTTCCACTTCTAATGATTGGAAAAAGTAAAGTGGAATGTGTTGCTTCTGCAAAAGAAGTTTTGGAGAAAGTGGGACTCGGGGACAGAATAAATCATTTTCAAAAAGAACTATCTGGGGGACAGCAGCAGAGAGTGGCTATTGCAAGAGCTTTAGTTAATAAACCAAAAATACTTTTTGCGGATGAACCAACTGCAAATTTAGATAGCACTTCTTCTGTTCAGATTTTAGAACTGTTTAAAGAACTGAATAAGAAATATGGACAAACGATTGTTATGGTTACGCATGAAGATTTTCATAAGAAGTATGTTGATAGGGTTGTTTATTTGAAAGATGGGTTAGTTATTAAGGGAAAGTAGTTTTGTTTGTTTTGGTATTGATTAAGTTTAGGGTAAGATCTCCTTTAACTTCTTAAAAAATTATAAAACACCTATGCTGTTCAAAAATACCTTAACCGAATGCAACGCCCTGATTTTCAAAAACAACAAAACAGCGACGCTGTTGAAAACGCCCCAACCGGGAATTGAACCCGGGTTTCAAGCGCGACAGGCTCGTGTACTAACCACTATACTATTGAGGCATTGTTTTTGTCAACTTCTTTATGAGTTGACCTTATTAATTTGTTGTTAATAAGGATGTTTTCTAATAACAAAAACAGTTTATAAATCTTATTAAGGACGAATTGTATTAGGATTTTTGGATAAGACTTATTGTTTTAGGATAAGTCTTGGGTTTTTTGTAAACATATAACCACTACTATTATTTTTTATTCTTAAGTTAAAAGATTGGATTATTTATTCTTTAACTCTTTTTGATTGCCTCTTCAAAGTAGTTTTTTGTCCATTTTTCAATTTCTTTTTCAGTTACTTTTTTCCCTTTGGATTTTATTTCTTTCTCAATTTCTTTTCTAGTAATCATTATGGTTTGACCCTCTTTAAAATCATCTAAATCTGGAATTGAACGTTTAGGTAAGGGTTCTTTAGATAATTTTTTTACAAAGTCATTTAAAGGATCTTTTTTACATTCAAGACATTTATATCTAAAATTTCTCTTAAACAATCTTTTTATTTTTTGTTTTAAATTCATAAATTTAATTATAAACAAAACTTTATAGTTTTATCGAATTTATTAAATAGAAACTATTTAATTATTACTACCAACTTATACTTATAATTATTTTCTTCATTAATATTAACTTTTAAGATCCTTAATATGACTTATGAAAAGAATGGGATAATCATTGTAATAACTTACTCTATTTTTAAGTTTATTTTCTTTACCAACTCCTTAATCTTTTTCATTTCTTCTAGCATTACTCGATTTTCTTCTATAACCATCTGATATTTTCCTTCTGTTCTATCAATCTTTTTCTATAATTCTACTTTGTCTTCTGCTAATAAAACATCTTCTTCTTCAATTGTATCACTCATTCCTAATAATTTTGAGATTAAACCTTCCCATATAACATATATTATGTGGAACTACACTGAGATATGATAAAAATAAGTAATATACCGCCCCATTAATAATATTATAACTTATATTTTAATATCATCAGATATTAGTTTAAACCTTTCCACAATATATATGTATTGTGGGAACACACATAGATATGATAGAAAAAGGTTATCTAATACCCCACTAATAATATTATATCCTATGTAAGTCTTAATCTCATCAGACATTAGTTTGAACTTTTCTATAATACATATATATTATAGAATTACACTTAACTATGATAAAAAAAGGTTCTTTATTCCCCCATTAATATTATTATAACCTATGAATATTAGTTTAACTTCTTATAATCATTTAATAATTTTTATCATATTAAGATATAGGATCTTTCCCAAATTTCATATCCTTCAATCCCAACTGAATATTAACATTTCCATTCCATTCATTAATTTCAGGAAAGTATGCAACATTTATACTACCATTATTAATTACCACATCTCTACTTAAAGCACCCATTCCGAAACCTATAACACCCATATTATTGACCGTATTATCCTTTAGATTTAACTTAAGATGTTTTTCTTTCAAAACTCTGGGCTCATCAGCTAGCATAATGCCGCTAGAACAAAAGGTTGGTTTTGGATTTCCCATTCCATATGGAAATAATCGGTGAACTTCTCCAATGAAGTCAAAATTAATTTGGTTGAAGTTCAGTTTTGCATCAATTTTTAATACTGGAATTAAATCTTCCTTAGAAAGTTTATTTTTTGAATAATTATTAATCTTCTTACGAAAACTATCAATATTTTTTTCCTTTATCTTTAGGCCTGCTGCTTGGCTGTGTCCTCCATAGTTCTCAATCCATTCCTTTGAATGGTTCATTCCATCAAGTAAGTGAAAAGCAGGTATACTTCTTCCCGATCCATAGCCCCACCCATCATCATCAATCGAAATCAATATAGTAGGTCTAAAATATTTTTCAACTATCTTGGAGGCAACAATACCGATTACCCCCCTATGCCAACCTTCCCCGGAAATAACAATGCAATTATCATTATTTAAATCAATCTCCTCTTCAATTTTTTCAACCGCTTGATTAAATATTTTTTCTTGAAGACTTTTTCTTTCTGCATTTTGTTTATCTAATTCTCTGGCTATTTCGTTCGCTTCTTGAATAGACTTGGTATTAAACAAGGACATTACTTTATCAGCCGCGCCAAGTCTCCCTGATGAGTTTATCCGTGGGCCCAACCCAAATGAGATATTACCGGTGTTAATTTCTTTACCTTTATATCCTGAAACTTCAATCAAAGCTTTAAATCCCAAATTTTTTGTGTTAGCTAGCATTTTTAGACCATTTTTAACAATTATTCTATTCTCTCCATCTAGTGGAACCAAATCAGAAACTGTTCCAACGCAAACGAAATCTAATAAAGAAAATTCATCAAAATCAGAATTAAATCTTCTAACCAATGCCTGAATAAGCTTAAAGACGACTCCCACTGCAGCCAATTTCTTATAAGGATATAAGCATCCTTTTTGTTTTGGATCAATTACAGAAATGGCCTTGGGAAGCTCCCCAATTTGTTCATGATGGTCTACCACAATAACATCAATATTATTTTTGTTTGCATAATCAACTTGAGTATTAGCAGTAATACCACAATCTACAGTGATAATGATACCTATATCTTCATTCTTAGCCTTGTCGATAGCCTTTTCATTAAGGCCATAGCCTTCGGTTAATCTGTTTGGAAAATAATATGAGACATTGCCACCAAGCGCAATAAGAGATTTGTTTAGTATAGTGGTGCTAGTTATGCCATCAACATCAAAATCACCAAAAATTAAGATTTTTTCACCAGTCGTTATTGTCTTATGTATTCTTTCAACAGCTGCGGCCATTCCTTTCATTAGGTTTGGATTATGCAAATCTTTTAGGTCACAGTCAAGAAATCTTTTCGCCTCTTCCGGATCAATAACTCCTCTAGAAGTTAATAAATTAGCAACAATTTGAGATAATCCTAGTTTATCAATAAGCTTTTTAGCAACATTATCATCACAAGGAATTTGTTTCCAGGACTTTTCTATGGGCTTAGCATTAAAACAGCTAAATATACCACGTTTGTATAATTCATAAACTATTAGTGCCTCATGTTTAGCGTCATCTGCTCCTCGATGTCCTTCAATGTAGTCTGTATCTGGAAAAAAGAAATTCCATGCCTCTTGAACCTTGGGCCATTTATACCCATATTTGTTAGTAGCATTAATTTTACAAATATTCGTAGCCAAGAGCATAGGGCAGGGCAAATCATTAATAATCAGTCCTCTACTTCGTAAAAAATCAAAATCAAACTTCTTATTATAGGCCGTAGCAGGATATTTATCGAGAATTTCTTGAATCTTTTCAATATTCAAAGAATTTGCTTCTAGAACATCTTTATATTTTAAATCAGAATTTTCAAAGATCCAACTGTCTTTATGTTCTTTGCTAAAATCTTCCTCCCTAATCAATTCATCATAGAGACATTCGGTTTCTCCATTTTCTAAATCTAAAAGTATAATCCCGACTTCAACAATCAAACCGCCTTTGTTCAAAAAGCCAGTTGTTTCAATATCAACTACAGCAATTTTCATATTAGAGAAGATGATATTACCTATTTATAATTAAGGGTAAATACTCTAAAATAAAAAAAGTCAAGAGATCTAGTGTTTTTAATTTCTTTTATCTAATAATTAATGGTAGTAATTCAGTGTAGATTAGGTAGAAGTTTGGTGTAGATAGTATAGATTAAGTATAAATATAGTGTAGATACAGTGTTAGGTTATTGATGATTACAATAAAATCAAACGTTTTTCGGTATAATATATGTATATGGAACATCTCTTCATTATATTTGTAATAAAAAAATTAATTAAACCAGAAGGTATTTTAAAATTCATGAAGAAAAATCAATGTTTGAGTTTGCTATTGCGTTATTATTGATTGTCTTGGTGATTTTTATTCCAATTTTATCAACAATTTGGCTATGGAATACTCTACCTAG
>Ga0222694_1000400_pt1 | contig 9649 bp, 8 predicted proteins | sample AntAcemetage1333_FD_181145 | JGI IMG/M metagenome (GOLD analysis project Ga0222694, IMG submission 181145) | Saline water microbial communities from Ace Lake, Antarctica - #1333 | ecosystem: Environmental > Aquatic > Non-marine Saline and Alkaline > Saline | place: Antarctica: Ace Lake | collected...
TTCATGACTATTAAAGATTCGATCTATGTTGGTATGTTAAGAGAACTCCAAGAAGAGCTCATTGGAATGGAATTGGTTGGTCATGCTTTTGATTTCATGCCTAGACTTGTGGGTGTAGTTAATGATGACTCTAATCCTGTTGGTGCCGTTCATTTTGGCTTGGTTTACGAGGTGCTTATAGATCCTGAACGTATGGATTCAATAAAAATAAAAGAAACTGATAATATGGTCGGAGAGTGGATGCCTCGTAGGGAAGCATTAAAGGTAGAAAATTACGAATCTTGGAGTGCACTAATTTTAAGGGAGGTATAATAATGGTTGATATAAAAGATTTGGAGGAAGCAGCGAAACATGCAGGTTCTTTAAGTACTGATAGAACTGCAGAACTTTTATTTGGTGCAGCAGAAATGATTGCAGAATTACAAGATTTTGCAATATGGTTAACGAGTTGTGGATATGATTTTACTCAACATGATTATTTTATCAAACAAAGAGATAGACTATTGAAGGGGAAGTATGGTGGGATAGTAGAAGATTTTGGTGAGTGGTGTGAGCCGCCTCCAAATGATTACCAAAGAGGTTATCAGGACGGACACACCAAAGGATACAATAAAGGGCAATTTGAAGGCTATAAGAAAGGGAAAGAAGACCTACAGCCAGATACTTTTGGAAGGGCCAAGGCTTACAATCAGGGATTCAAGGAAGGTCAGGATTTAACACGTGGAAGAATAACGGAATTTTTAGATAGACTATTGAAGGGGAAGTAATGGGAAAAGTAAAAATAATTGTGGTAAATGGAGTATCCAGATCAGGCAAGGATACGTTCATAGATTTTTTGAGAACTGAAGTTCCTGTACTGATAGAGCATTCAACTATCAAAACGGTCAGTCAATCGCTGTGTGATTATAGTATGCTTGATTACAGAAAGAAAGGTATGAAAGAAAGAAAGTTCCTTGCATCTGTCAAACAGGCATGGATTGAATACAATGATGGTCCATTTCAAGAAGTAGTAAGTAGAAAAAACAGCCTTGAAAGAGACTATAAATTCCAAAATAATATTGATAGAATTTTGCTGGTTGTTCAGGTTAGAGAACCAGAGGAAATCAAAAAACTGAGTAATTTTTTTGATACAGATATGTGGTCTGTTCTGGTAAAAAGAATAGGTGCTAAATTTCAACATATTACAGATGAATTCGTTGAAGATTGGGATTATGATTTCATTATACATAATTATGGACCCTTAAAGGATATGGAAAAACATGTCAATAATTTCATATATTTTCTTTCAAAGGAGAAATAAATGCTTTATATAATGATTGTATCACTGTTTATTTTAGTTTTAATAATAGTAAATGCTTTTGATAGATTAAGAATCAGGGAAGGTTTTGGAGGAGAAAATGGAAGTCAAAACAGGTTTAGCAATTGTGATTTCTGTAGGAACTATTCTTGGTGGTCTGGTAGCAGTTGATGCTAGATATGCTAAACCAGACCAGGTGGAAGAAGTAGCCACCTATGTTGCAAAGGTGGAACACAGGTCATAAAGTATAATAAATACGCATAGTTACACTATATGCTATCACTCTCCGTAGGAGGGTGCTGATTGAAACAAACCTTGACGAATACCGTAGACTTAAATTAGAATGGGAGACTTTGATGCTACGATTAAAAAAGTAAAACCAGTTGGAGGTTGGACCTATTGGCTCATGAATTGCGTAGAAGAAATGTTAGTTCGGCTATAGAGAAGCGAATACTCACAGCGTTAATCGTTTCAACACAATTTAACTATGAAGTAGACCATCTAATTAATTTTGATTATTTTACCAACTCATTTATCAGGACAGTTGCGAAATGGTGCGTTGATTTCTTTGATACCTATGAGCAGGCTCCATTTGATCATATCCAAGATATATTTGAGGGTAGGAAACCAGAATTGAAGGAAGAGGATGTTGATTTAATCAAAACATTATTGGAGGATATATCCAAAAAATATGAATTAAATTCTGGTCTGAATATTGAGTATAGCGTAGCACAGGCGTTAAAATTTTTTAAACTCCGTCAATTACAGATCACAAGCAGCAATATTGATATCCTATTATCCAAAAATGATATAGATGCAGCAGAGGAACAGATAAATAACTATACCAAAATAGCTAAGATAACTTCTGGTTGGGTGAATCCATTTGATATTGAAAATGCAGAGGGTGTATTTAAAGCAACAGGGGGTATGTTCAAATTTCCTGGTGCTCTGGGTAATTTCCTTGGGCAATTTGATAGGGGCTGGTTAGTAGGTATAGCAGCAGGATTCAAGCGTGGCAAAAGCTTTGCCATGCAGGAATTAGCAGTAGCAGCCATACAACAACATTTAAAGGTGGCATTTTTCTCATTAGAGATGTACAAGGATTCGTCCAATGAAAGACTTTATAAACGGCTTTTGGGTGCTGATTCAGAAGAAGGTGGGATAGCAATTTACCCATGCTTTGATTGTAAGAAAAATCAAGATGGTTCTTGTAAAAAAGAAGAAAGAACCAACAGAACAATATTATTTGTTAATGGAGCAAAACCTAAATTTACAACCAAATTAAAATATACTCCTTGTACTTATTGTAGGAACAGCCTTAATGAAAATGAGAAGTGGGAGTATCAGGTAGCGTGGTGGAAGGAGGCTATTGATAGACCAGCCTTTAATAAAACAAATGTAACAGCACATCTGGAAGCTATGGCAAAAGTTTACAGAGATAATTATAGGTTTAAAAGTTATCCAAGATTCTCTGCTAATACGTCTGATATAATGAGGGATCTTGATATTCTTGAAAGAGCAGAAGGTTTTGTTCCAGATGTTATTGTAGTAGATTACGCAGATATTTTAAAATCAGAATCAATAGGAGGTTCTACTGATGTAGCTAATCTTGATGATACATGGAAAAGTTTGTCAAGATTAGCTGGTGAGAGGAGAGCATTGGTAATTACAGCCTCTCAAATAACAAGAGCTGGTATAGATAAAAAACAGATTAAGACTGCTGACATGGCCCTATGGATCGGCAAGACCAGTCACGTAGACGTATTTTACACATTAAATCAAACACCGGCTGAAAAGGAAGATGGTATTATGCGTATAGGTTTAATAGCTCATAGGTATGCAGATTTTAATGAGAACGCTAATTGTTTAATACTCCAAAAACTGAGTCATGGTCAAGCCTGTTTGGATTCTGAGATAATGAGATAATAAATCCTTTGGTAAACTAAATTCTAAAATGAAAAACCATCTTATTGCTGATGGTTTTTTTATGGGAGATGCAAGATAATACGAAAACGCACTAGGAATAGTCCTGAAGCAATTTATTTTCAAAAAAAGCAAAATAAATACAGATTTTTACGAATTTGCCACTGAAAATATGTTATACTAGAATTAAACATTGAGTGAGGGAATTTTTAAAGTGAATAAAAAAAAGAGGTATAATATGAATGTAAAAAGATACAAAGTATCAATGGAAATAGAGGGACCTATGGCTATGTTTACAGATCCAGCCTCTAATCCCGCACAACGTAGCTACCCAATACCTACATGGTCACAGACCAAAGGAATCTTTGAAGCTGTATGTATGGTACATAGTGCTTTTATTGATCCAGTGGCAGTGGAGATGTGTAAACCATTAAAATATTACGAGTATAAAACTAATAATAGAGGCCCTCTTCGCGATAAAACAAGCATTAATAATGACACACCTTACCAACGACATATTTCTGTTTTAGAAGATCCCTGTTTTAGGTTATATGGTGTCGTTAAAAAATTAACTGATAATCTCAAAATGACAACTAATCCAGAACATGCATTACAATGTATATTTAATAAAAATCTAAAAAAACAAAAATGCAGATATCACCCGTGTCTCGGACTGAAAGAATTCCATTGCACTTATTTTGGACCTATCAGAGAGGATACCGAAATAGTACATGTGCAAGAATATAATAAAGAGATTCCTACAATGTTATATTCCATATTTGATGAAAACAGAAATGGTGAATATAGTCCACAATACATACAAAATGCAATGATTATAGATGGGAGGTTTGTATATGATAAATGAGTTAATACAAATAACAAGAGGATTAGCTGATAATAATATACAGATTCCAGAAAAGACATCATATATAAAACAAGCTAGAAAACAGGGTGGTTTCCTATTATCATTAAATGCAAAGACTGGTAATATTGAGGATGCTGAATTTGTTCCACGAGATAAGATGGCACTATTATGGAAAGTGTCACATAATAATCATAAAAATTTCCCAATAACAACTCTCGGTGTACCCTTTTATGATGTACCCAATGATGTTGAATTCTCACCAAAAGATGAATTTGCTGATGCTTTAGAGACTATATTAAATAATAATAGAGTCTCTGATTTTTTAAAATATGATTTCTCCTTTAATTTAAAGTACCATAAAAAACAACTAGCTAGATTTACTAATTTATTCTACACATACCCAAAATATTTACAATGTCATTTAAATAACGGTGCTAAAGATACTGCATTTACAGAACTAGTGAATGCATTGATAGTATCTTTCGGTGATGAGCCAAAAAAAATAGACATTACTAATAGAGTGTGCGAACTTATTAGGCAATGTGCTACAGCTATTTGTTCCTCTTGTTTAAAAGGTGCTATTCAGGAATATGGACCTGTACTGGATGTTTTATTTGGTAAATATAACGAAACATCTAACGAATTTGAAGAAGTACCTATACAAATAGGAATACACTTAGAAAGTAAAAAAGATGAGACATTTCATGCGTCATACGAAAAAGTGAATGACGCATTAATTGATGTGACAAAATCAACAACTATTGGAGTAGACTCTTTAACAGGTAAAAGTACTAATATAATAACAACTACATTTCCAGAATTGTATATAAAAGGATTCGGTAATATTAAACTATTTTCTATGTTTAAGGAAGTACCAGCACATTTTAGGTACGGGCATATCGGGGCTTCAACTTTTCCTGCATCAGAAATTGAAATAAATAAGATATTCAATACTCTCAAATACATTACCTCTAGTGAAATGGAGAATAAATCATGGTGCTTAGTTCCCAGTGCTACCAAAGATAACTATGATCTACTTATATCGTGGCTCAGTGGAAAAGCAATACCAAAATACAGCGAAGTTATAAAAGATGCTATTGCCAGTTTGTTCAAAAATCAATCCGATCTTGAAGGAATAACCAATTACAAAACAGAAACCAAAAAAATCATCGATAATCTAAAAAAACCGAGTAATACCATTTCTCTCGATGTATATCAGAATGTACTATTATTAACACAATCTGGTAAAGGAAAAACAAAAATAATAGCTAACACTACACATAATTTGAATATAGTATCTAAGAATGTAATTAATTGGGCTGAAGCGGCTAACAATTGTATTCCCTTTGGATTACCAATAAAATTTTACGGTGCTGATAAGACAGTACTACTAAAACCTTATACACCATCTCCTAATAATATTATCCGTTTACTAGAAAAATCATATATGAATTCAGGAACTCACAAAAGGACAAAACCTATATCAGCAAAAGATATATTATTTATACTAATGGAAGATCAACAATATGGTGCGGAACTTGAAAACAAATTATTGCGTAGACTTATCAATAGTTCACGAAAACTACTATTAAGTATTAGGGAAGCACAAATTGGAAGCGCTCCATTAATTAGAGAAAAACAATACAGTAGGGCCAACAAAATTATGGATAAGTATAGTACCAATGCCAGGTTGGATGCATTAATTAGTATTGTGTTCATGGAGATATTATTGAAACGTCTTAGTACTGAAAGGAGAGAAATGGATTCTATGTTCAACATGGGTAAATTGTTAGCAAAAGTGGATGAACTGCACGTGGAATATTCTATGCATGAACGTGGTGGTATCCCATCAAAACTATTGGGTAGTAGTTTTGTTAATTTGGCAATACAAAACCCAACAAAAGCATTAGCGAATCTAGGCAAGCGATTTGCAATCTATCAAAATTGGGCAAAAGTATACTGTAAAAGAAAACATGATAATAGGGTTGGAATGTTATTGGCACAAATTGGTAAAATAACAAGATCAATAGAATTGGGAAGTTTCAATGGTATGGTTACTGATAAAGATAAAGCGTTACTCATATTAGGTTATCTTTCATGGGAAGACAAAAATGAAAATTCTAAACAAAGAGGAGACAACTGATGAAGTTAAACAAAATGGACGGTATGTTGGTATTGGAAGTAATTAATTCAAATCCTAATGGTGATCCTGATCGTGAAAATTATCCAAGGCAGCGTGATAATGGTATAGGGATTATATCACCAGTTTCTGTAAAACGTAAACTACGTGATCTCATTGAATACAAGGAGAACAATTTTATATGGGAAAAAGTTAGTGATGGTTTGGATGAAGATTCATTCAAAATAATGGAAAGTAAGTCGAATGCATTTAAAGAGTTAACAGATCATGTGAACAAAGACTTTGTTGATTTTTCAAACACATATTGGGATGCCCGACTATTTGGGAATACACTACTCGAAAAAGGACGCGGTGACACCATTCGTGCGGGAGCTTTGCATTTTGGTTTAGGTATGTCTGTATCACCTGTTACGATTACAGAAGACACTTTTACAAAAAAGGCTCCTGCACAAAAAGATAAAAAGAGTGGGATGGCTCCATCAGCTTTCAAGATAGTAGAATATGGTATTTATACAGTACCATTTTTCTTCTCTCCCTTTTCAGCAATAAAAACAGGTTGTAAAGATGTTGATGTATCCTTGTGTTTGAGACTAATGCCTTATATGTATGAGCACACAAAATCTATGTTGAGATCACAGGTTAATATTCTACATGCACATGTTGGCTGGCATGGTAATAAATCAGGCACTTTCAAACCATTTGAATTTTTGAAAGCCCTATGCCCGACGAAGCTTGATGGTACCGTGGGTGATAAAAAAGCTGATTTTATTATACCTATATGGGACGATGTAAAAGAACTTGTACCTAATGTGGACAGTTATGAAGATGCCTCTATAATGGTCATTACATAAGAATGAAATATTTAGCACGTAGTAGGGGTCAAGTATATGGACAACAATTATATGAAGATCATATACTTGGCTCCCATGATTTTATGCTTGGATTTATAAAAAATATATTGCCATATGTGAAACATATGAGCAACGTAAAATTATTAACAACTATGGAAAATACGGTGCTATTTCATGATATTGGAAAATTGGATGAACTAAACCAAGAGGCATTAAATAGTGGGGACAAAAAAAGATTACCTGTATTTCATGAAGATGCTGGTGCAGCATACTGGCTAACTTATGCTGAACCAAATGCAGTAATTGCTATCTTGATATATTGTCACCATAGAGGACTCCCTAATTTTTCAGATGAATTTAGTAAAGGAGCTTATGCTTTTAGATATACTGACACAAATAATAAATTGGGGGTGTCCAGAACCACTGATAATATAGCCTCTTATGTACAAAAGCATTTCGGTGCTGTCACTCTCCGTGAGAGGATGCCGATTAAAATAGAACCATTTGATAATACAATTGATTGGCGTATAACTTTATCCTTATTAGTGGATTCCGATCACAGTGATGCAGCCAAGCATTGTTTACAGCATTTTGAATATAAATTACCAAAAGATCCTAGATGGACTGAAAGATTATCACAACTAGATGACAAAATCTCCACTAAAGCACAAATTTTTAGTAATGACAAAGAGGAATATCGTAATATATTACGCACTGAAATGTACAAAAATTGTGGAAATTCAAACTTATCTGATAGTATAATGCAGTGCGACGCTCCAGTAGGATCAGGCAAAACCTCAGCCGTACTCGCCTATTTACTAAATCAGGCGTGTATGATGAAACATGAACCACGAAGACTATTTATTATAGCACCATTCACCAACTTAATTTGCCAAATCATTGATGACTTACGGGATTGGGTTGTATTACCGAATGAAGATCCGGAAGAAATAGTAGTTGGTCATTATAATACGGCTGATTATGATTCCCCAAAAATACGTCATTTGAGTACATTATGGAAAGCAAAGATAATAATTACAACATCTGTGCAATTTTTTGAAACTCTTGCTGCATCAAGAACATCATCTCTACGTAAATTACATTCCTTACCAGGAAGTATGATATTTATTGATGAATTCAATTCTGCATTACCTTTAAAGTTATGGCCTCTTGCATGGAAATGGATAAATTCTTTAGCTACAAACTGGGATTGTAAATTTGTTTTAGCCTCTGGCAGTAGTACAAATGTATGGGAATTAGATAATAGTAAAGACATAATCAAGTCTATTCTGCCGGATGGAATAACATCGAAATTATTAGAATTGGAAAAGAACCGTATTAAATATAAACTGATTAATGGTCCTATGGATATTTCTGATTTGAGCGACATTATAGAAAACCGTGGTGAGTGGCCCAAATTAGTGATTATGAATACAGTGCAGAATGCCGCTGTATTAGCTAAATATCTGAATGACGAAAAGGGTTTCAATGTTATTCATTTGTCAACTGCATTTACACCAAAACATCGTAAAATAATAGTTAAAAAAATAAAGGATCGTTTAAAAAATGAGACTAATACAAAGTGGATATTGGTGGCCACTAGCTGTGTTGAAGCAGGTATGAATTTTTCATTCAGAACAGGATTCAGAGAGGCTTTTAACGTCACATCAATATTACAATCTGGTGGTAGGATAAATAGGAATTTTAAATACGATAGTGCCACATTGTATATATTCACTACTTGCGGATCAAAATTTAATAAACATCCTGCGGCAGATCCATACACTGTGTTGTCCTGTCTAAATAAGGATTTGTTTAATACGGAAACCCCATCGAAGTTGGCAAATTCAAGCATGAGGTCTTATTGGAATAATAGTGTTAATAAAACTGAAGTAAAGCAATTGTTAGATGATGATAATAGCTATAATTTCAAAGATGTTAGTGCCACCTTTAAAGTCATAGATGCTGATACAAAGACTGTTCTAATTTCTGATTCAATAAGATTTCGTATAGAACGTGGCTATAATGTGAGATGGCACGATGTTCAAGAAAATTCAATACAATTATGGAGTAATAAAATAAAGAAATTGGGATTGTGTAAGATACAAGATACCGATATGTTTTATATACAGGAGGATTCATATGACCCAAATTTACTGGGAGTAATGAAATATGTATTAGGTGTTGATGATTTTATTAAAAATGGTGGTATAGTCATATAATTTGTATTTCCACTCTCCATAAGAGTGCTGACTGAAATATATAAATATTGTGCGAACCGTGAGTTGCATTTTCTAACTTTCCATTTAAGGATCTGATATCATTGAGAATTTTATACATTTTGTATTAGTAGGTCCGCGCTCTTTGAAAATTGAATAAAATCAGTGAGTTACATTTACCCCTATTTTTATTGGTCATATAAAATATGTACTAATAGGTAGGTTCGCACAAACAGGTCATAAAGTATAATAAATACGCATAGTTACACTATATGGTATCACTCTCCGTAGGAGGGTGCTGATTGAAACACGCAACATTAAGCTGAGCGATAGCGAAGCCAAATCACTCTCCGT
>Ga0222694_1000409_pt1 | contig 9503 bp, 24 predicted proteins | sample AntAcemetage1333_FD_181145 | JGI IMG/M metagenome (GOLD analysis project Ga0222694, IMG submission 181145) | Saline water microbial communities from Ace Lake, Antarctica - #1333 | ecosystem: Environmental > Aquatic > Non-marine Saline and Alkaline > Saline | place: Antarctica: Ace Lake...
CTTCTTAAATTTCTTTACTTGCTTTCCACCTATAGTCACCATGACCTCTTCAGGTGATTGATATGTTAATAGATTAAGAATCCTTATTTTAATCTTTTGCATCCATAGATCTGATATAAACATAAAGAATACTCCCTTTAATTTTCTAGCATTCTCATTAGCAATAACAATTTCTCTTGCCGTAACTCCTCTATTTGCTACTCCTTGTTGATTTGCATCTACTGAACTTTGATCTAAACCTTTAGATACAATGTTCATCATTTGAATATCTGAATTAGATATACCTTTAATTGGCATTTCTTTAACTTGCTCTATATCTTGAACATATATCTTAGTGTCTAATGTAATTGATTCATCTTCTAAATCGAAATCATCTTTATTAGAATTTCCAATTAATAGACTTGGAACAAGAGTCTTATAAGTCTTATCCAACATCATGTTGTAAAGAGAATTGATTGCATCTTGTTCACCCATCATTGAGTTAGGTTGAGAATTACCGTAAAAGAATTTACCAAATATCTTATAAACACCTTTAGAAAATGGATAATATTTCTTAGTTTGTCCTAACAATAAAGGTGGATCTGTTAATAATACTCCATTAGCAACTATAATTTGTTCATCTTTAAACTTATTATAAAATCTAATTACTTCATATTGAATCTCTGCATCTTTTGATTGTGTATTAAATCTATTCCTCCATTTCTCATAAAAGAAAGTGGCATTAGCAGCATCAACATTTTCAAGTAATTGATTATGTGTTTTAACGAACTTAGACTTTTTAAACTTACCGAACTGATATTCGAATGCGTCTATTGTCAAATAATCTACCCATATAAGATACTCCTGTTTCTGAATATCTGGTTCAAAGAAATCTGCAATATATATATTTTCTAAAGGAATTGCAAAATCTGTGCAACCTTCATCTATCTTAACTTCTTTAGTTTCAAATGTATATTCTCCTGTTTCTATATTGTAATCTTTAATTATTCTTCTCTTTTGAGTAGTCCTTACATATCCATCATGAACAATCACTGTTCCTTTAACTGAACCTTCGTGAGCTTGTTCAAAGTTATTTACTACTTGATTTTCTTTATTAAAACTATCTTCAGTTAAATTCTTTATTATATAAGCTGCAGAATTACTAATATCATTATTTTCATTTCTAGCTACAATCTTATTTTGTGGGACTTCTAATGCTATCCCTGCTAATATTGCATCATTCTTATTTCTTGTTGTTGGTAGAAATACATTAGCTTGCCAAGTTTCTTTACCTTGTTCTTCTCTTGATGGTACAAATCCATTATATCTTAATTCAGAATCATTGATAAATTCGACTAGTGTTCTGTCATTAAAATATCTCCATCTCTGATTTCTTAATATCTCTGCATCTTTAAAATTATCGTAAACTCTATTTATTGTATCTAAATCGCCAACAGATGGCTTATATTGAATCATTTGATATTCCTAATTGTTTAGCACCTTTTGGTGTAATATCCTTAATTTTATACTTAATCATTTCTTTATCCATATTTAAGTCTAATTTCTCTTTATTCTTTTTCATATATTCGTATGAGGCATCTAATTCACATAACTCAAATCTAGCAAATTCTATTCTTCCATCTTTATTGAATACTTTATCTCCATATAAGTTGACAGCATTTAATGTGTTTTGCAATCTCTTTTCTACATCTCGTTTAGCTCTTTTTTCACACATTACTTTATGATTGAATCTATCACCTAACTTATAATTAGGGTCAGGTGCTATCTCGAATCCACATCCATATGCTTTACCTTTAATATTAGTAGCACCAAAGAATATATCTTTCTCTCTCCATATATAAATTATATTTTTCTTAGCTTTCATCATATGTCTTTTTAAAAATATCTGGTTTACAAGGATAAAATTCTCCGTTCACTCCCTTAATAATATAATCTCCAGATGTTGCTTTCATATCACCTTCCAAAGTCTCTATTAATATAACATCATCATCAACCTTTAAATCATTTTTCTCTCCCATAAAAATACATACTTCTTCATAACTATCTTGTCTACCATTATATTTCATTGCTTCAATAATAATTGGTTTTTTTCTATATTTTTTGATTATGCCATTTTCATATTATACGATTTATTCTGATCTTTCCTAATTCTTTTAATTCTGTTCCTAACAAACTTCTTAACTCTTAAAGTATTAGGTGTTGTAAACGTTAACATCAATGCGTCTGCTGTATCTGGGCTATTAATACCTCTTTTCCTCATTTCTTCTTTAGACATTATAATCATCTTACCAGTACTGTCTTGTGCTTTATATTTAATATTCTCTAATTCATACCAATCTGAATGCTTCTTTAATTTACCTCCAGCTTTAATCCATTTTCTTAAGTTCCAATATCCTTCTGCTCTTAAATTAAAGTAATTCAATTTCTCTATTGCAGATTCTGCTACATTAATCCCTTTAACTGGAATTGATTGTTCTCTACATCTATCATGAATTCCTCTACCTAATCCAATCTTATCCATGAATATATTATCTTGTGGGACTTCTAATCGTCTAGCTATTTGAATCATATTCCCAACAGTAGTCATTGTATTATCTTCTTCGTCTTTTCTTACCAATGCGGCAAAATTCTCTGATCGTAACACATAACTATTAAAACAACCTCCTCCTCCTGCTGGATCTAAACCTAATCTCTTTTCTCCAAACATCTCTACTTTACCATCAACCATCGCTTTTTCAATCTCATCTTCAGTTAGTAGGCTTGTCCATCCATCTTTATCAACCATGTTGGCTGGTGGAAACTTATTTTCAAATAACACATCATAATTAGGTTTCGTCTTCGCTATATTCAAAAACTCCTCATTTAGTCTACCCTCTCTAACCCCCAGTTCACTCGTAATATTTCTATGGAAGATTGATGTATTTCTATAATCCTTTAAGAAATGATTCCTCTTGAAGGGATTACCAATCTTACAATAGAAGTAATCATCGGCATTATCTCCTAACATTCGGAATATCTTTGATTCTATTTCATCATCTACTAATGCGGCTTCATCTAATATAATGTTAGCAGCTCCGAATCCCATAGCAGCATCTCCAGCTTTATTACTATTATTAGAGTCTACTCCAATAATAAATACTTCTCCTAATGTTCCATCACTGTGAACAAAATTTATTCTATCTTTAGATCTTTTCCTTCTTAACGCTTCAACAGATTCCCCTTTCTCTATTATCAATTTACCTTTAAAATATTCGTTATCAAATGAATGCTGAATAATATAATCCATTATAATTCTAGCTTTCTCTTTAGTAGGGGCTAATATACACCATTTTTCTGGGTATGTGGTTATTCTAGTAAGAACAGCCATAGCTACCGTCATACTTTTACCGAATCTGGTGTGTGCCATTAAATGAATCTGTTTGTGCCGTCTCTTAAATATATCATTAAACACATCACATTGAGTTGGAGTTAAATACATTTGATCTCCTTTTTCATTCTTGAAAAGAACTTGAACTTTCTTATATGTCTCGAACTGTTCATCATTATAGAATATCTCTTTGCCGTTGCCTAATATTATTTTTTCCATATTCTTTATCTTCTTTATCGTATCTTTTTTTTGTTTCTCTATATTCCTCTACACTCATAGCTCCAGACTTAAATCGTATTTCTAACAAATCTCTTAATATAAACATAATTTTATTCTTTAGTTTCTTCAACAAATATTTCAGCTTCTTTAATTGCTTCTTCAGTTAACTTCTCTTCTATATTTTTATTACCCCAACCTTTCAAAGCTTTTTCTACTGCTTGAACTGCAATAGGTTCTCCATCTCTACCTCCATCTAATCCAATATTCTGTCTTGCTTTTCCAAATGTTCTATCTAATAAACTATCAATTGACTTATTATCTGGTTTCTCCGTAGTTATATAATAGTACTCATCATCTTCATTATCGAGATCACCGGCTAAATAGTCAACAATTTTATTTTGATCTTTGACTATTTCAGGTTTATCTCTTTCTACTCTTACAACATCTCCTTTATTATTTGTGATTTCTCTACTCTTAATAACATATAAATATTGACAGCCTCTAGCTAAATTCATTTGAGAGCTCATCAATTTCCCATGACTCCTTAGCACTCTCTGCTTCATCTGCTTTTCAGCTTCTTTAAGATCTATAGTCTTTTTGCTTAAACTTCCCTTAGGTCTTCCTCCCCCAACTCTTGGTCCTCCATTCTTACCTTGTTCTGGTTTATTTTCCAGATTATTATTTGTATTTTCTGCCATAATTTTATTGATTTAAATAACACAAAAATCAAAGCCAAGCTTTGTTCTTAAGATCTAAACTTTTTACAAATAAATCTTTTCATAAGTATATTTACTTTTCTATTTATATTATAAACTACTTTTCATAATCTTGTAATTCACATATTATGAATAGAAACTGTACATAACATGTTAATAACTTGTTAATAACTAACGGTGTACATTAAATAAACAACATTGTACAATACTAAAATAATAGTTTAAAATATAAATATGATAAAGTTATGTAACAGAAAACTGAATAAGTTTTTCAAAGCCAAAGGAATTAAGTTTTCTGACGCTACAATTTTATCATCTATTAAACCAACCTTCTTCGGATCGTTGGTTTTTTAGTTATTTAAAAATTGAATATTAAGTGTAAGAGTGGCGGGCTGTGAACCGCTACTAATCTTAACCAGAAGGCGATGTCAGCAAAGGTTATGATTAGTATTGACCGACATCATAAAAATAAAATACAACTGCAAGTCAAACCTTGCCTCTTATGCTTAGTATTTAATCAATTAAAACAAAACTATGCCAAAAGTAGGTAAAGTGACCTTCCCTTATACAAAGAAAGGGAAAGCCGCCGCCAAAAAAGCGAAGAAGACAGTTAAAAAGAGTAAAAAGAAATAATATGAAAATCATATATAAAGGAGAACCTAATACTTTATTAGATCAAACTTTAGAAGCTATTCTTAAAGTATTCAGATATGAATTTGAAGGAAGCGGATATAATTTTAAAACCAACGAAAGAGATTTAGGCTTTAAATATAAGAATAGAACTCCGGAAGAAGGTGGTAAAATTGAAGAACCAGTTAAAAAATAAAGGATCAACTCAGAGACAATAATTGAAAAACCGCGAAAATTCTTAATTGTTATCTCTATTGTTTACCCTTAAAACAGTTAAACATTTCTAGGTTTACGATATATCGATTCCCTTTAATAATCGAATACTTATTGAATATAGATACAATTCCAGGCTCTGGCAACATAATAGTTCACAACCTGGCTCCAATCTGTATTTAATGAGAGAAAAAACCTGCTCTTTATTAATAATAGTCTTAGAAAGCTATATAAACTAACAACTAGGAATACTATAATATTTATACGTATTCTGCTCTTAAATATATATAACCTTGGAGGTAGGTATAGTAAACTATAGTTAACACGTTATGAATGAACAGAAACAACAACAAAATACACGCGATTGGGATAGTTCTGAATTTACTAAACATATTAGAATAAAACCAAAAAAACATAAATACATAGATAAAACAAAATGGCCTCATAGAACTATGGCTGGGAAATTAGATGAAATAATAGACTTTTATATAGATAATCATTAATAATATGAACATAGAAATTAAATTCTACAATAACTCTAAATATAGAAAGAGTGCTCTATTGACCTCTATCAGTTCAATACATTATAACTATAAGTCTACACTACCTGGCAAGAAAGTATCATTTGAGAGTGATCTAGATGACAAGGTATATAGTTACGAAATTAAAGATGTTAAATCATTTGAAGTTAATATATGAGTGGAGATAAATATAAAAAGAATAACTTAGGTTTATGTAGTTGTAAAGTTTGTAAGGCTGGGAGAAGAACATCTAAAACTTGTATTGATAGACTTAAAAGAATATTTAGAAGGTCTTGGAAATCAAATAAACAGGTTAAAAAAGGATTATATACTGACTAGAATAATGCTTTATCTAAAGCCTTAACAATAGTTATTAACAGGTAGCCTATTTACAATATTAGAATAGCTGTTTATAATAAGAATATAATTCAAAACTAAAATAAAAATATGGATAAAAGATATGACGATGCAAGAGAGCCAGGATCTATATATTGCCCAATTTGCAAAGAAGAGCTATATGCACCATTAGATAAATTAAGCATTATACTATATAGGAAATGTCCAATGCACTTGAAAGATTTCAGTATTGAAGAGAATAATTTATTAAGTTTATCAGAATGTTTATGAGTAACAAACAAAACTATTGGATAATTGTAGATAAAGAAGGAATCCCAGCTTATAGAGACAAACCTGGAGCAATGGCAATTTATTTTGATTTTACAGTAGCCAAAAGAGAATTCACTTATATTGAAAAAATGCATAAATCAAGAGATTTTAAAATAAAAAAAGTATTTATAAAAATTAAAGATTAAAATAAAAATATGATTATTGAATGCAAAATATGTTTAACAAAATATAATAATCAAACTATAGATAAATGTCCATATTGTAATTATAAAGGAATGATTAAAGAGGAAAGACTTCATAATAAAAAATCAAAAATAGATAAAGAAATAAATTCATTTAGAAGATCAACTATAAATGAGCATAAAAACGAAGTTTCTAGTTTTAGGTCAAGTCAAAGAACTCAATATGAAACGACTTCAGGAAAACAAATTGGAGGAAATAACGTTAGACAAGTTGGATAATTAATAATTAAATAATATGACACATCTTTCATGGACTAAAAGCTTAGATAAAGATCAAGAATATAGAGTGTTACAAATATTGTCTGATTGTAGAACTAAAAAAATTAGTGTTTTATTAGCGGCTTGTAATATTGCAGAAGTAATAAAATCAGAGAAAAAAAAATTATTTGAAGAGTTAGAAACTATAACAAAATTATGTGGAAAAGAATAAAAGATGAAATATATATATTTATAATTTATATTTTAAATAATATTTATAAAAAATAATAAATAATTATCTATTTGGCTTGGATTATCCAAGTATGTGAACAAATAGACAAATTAACCCCCTAAACTTTATGATAGAAAAAGATAAAAAAATATGTGGTGGTGAACCTAGAATTAAAGGAACAAGATTAACAGTGGCAGGAATACTAGGTGCTTTTTATGGAGGAAAAAATATCAGAGATATAATAAGAATCTCAGAAAATAATGGAGTAAAGGTTAGTAAGGAAGAAATAAGAGAAGCAATAAATTATGCAATGAAATTTATTAAATAACCCTTATGAACAAAGAAAAACCAAAAGTAGGAGAAATAATAAATGGAAATCTTTTAATAGCTAGAGTTCACGAATGGGAGAAATATTATGATTTAGAAGTTATAAATAAAGATACTGACGAAAGTGGGCATAAAAGAATTTTTAAGTAAAATCTTAGTAAAATAATATGAGTGAGAAATTAACTAGACAAGAGGTAAGTTATTTATGTGCTTTAATTGATGCAGAAAAATCAACGATAGACTTACTAAGAGGATTTAGAAAACCTAATCGAGAAGAACAGGACAAAAAAGCTTATTTCAATAATTTAAAAGGAAAGCTAAATAAAATCTTAATAGAAAACAAATGAAAGAAAACAACAAAGAGGAGATTAAAAAAGTAGCGAGTGAAGCTCGTCTTAAATGGCTTGAAAAAGCTGAAATAGCAATAGTTAATGGCTCTGAAATAAATGTCTTACCTTATGGATATTTAAGCCAAGCTATTATAGAAGTTTTGAAAGAAGAAAAGAAGAAGTGGGAAATTAATAGAGAAGTAGGAGTATCAGAAGTGTTAGCTTTTGAAGCTGGACAAAAAGATGCAAGAGCTGGTTTACTAGAAAAGATAGAGGAGATAGATGGAATTGAGTTGATTAAAGATAATGATTGTATGAAAGTCCAAATAAGGTCTAATGGAAGGTATATTTTAAGAGAAGATATAAAAAATTTATTTAAACTAACCCCCTAAACTTTATGAGTAAGAAAGAAATTTTAAAAAAGATACGAGAAGATTGGGATGAATATTCCGAGTGCCATAGTTGTAATTGGACTCACTCTTTTAGTGAATGTAAAGATGATATAACAGAGCAACTAGAATATGCTATAAAAGGTAAATTCGATACGATAGTAATTCCTTGTCAGGGAGAAGCTGAAGATAGAGAATTTCATAGAGGCTTATATGTAAACATTAAAGAATATATTAAATAACCATTATGAACAAAGAAAAAATAGAAAAAATAGAAGATACTTGGGATTTTGTAAGCGATTGTTGCCACGCTGATTTTGACCCTCTAGGATTTGAAAGACCATATGGACTTTGGAAAGAGAAATGCCTTAAATGTGGAAAAGAATGTGAGCCAATTTGTATAGAAATAAAATCTTATGAGTAAGATAAATTTTGGAACAAAAGAAAAACCAGCTTGGAAAAATTACAAAGAAAACAACAAAGACTGGAGAGAGAGATTTGATGAAAGATTTAAACGAGCTTTATATGCTTCTTGCCAATGTTGGGTTGATGCTGATAAAGAAATTAAAGACTTCATAGAAGAAACTATAAAAGAAGAGAGAGAAAGGTGGGAGGAAAAACGAACTCAATATGTAGATTATATTGTTGATGTAGATACTATGGGAAATGAGTTATCTAAACCAAAAAGATTAAAAGCATCAGAGGTTATTAAGTCAGAACAAAAAAGAATACTAGAAAAGATAGATGATGCAATAAATGAAATAAATAACAAAAATTAAATAACCCTTATGAACAAAGAAATAAACTAACCCCCTAAACTTTATGAGTAAAATAATAGTAAAAGAATTAAGAGATGTTGAATGTCCAAATTGTAATGAGGGGAAGATTGATATTGGGGGAGAACCACCACTAGACCATATTGTTGATTGCGACAGATGTAAGGGAACTGGAATTATTGAAGTGGAAATTGAACATTGTAAAAAATGTGGTGAAGAATTGGAATGGAATGATATGGAGTTTGGCTTTGATGAAGAAAAAATGATTATGTTTAAATGTCCTAATAAATGTGATGCTTGGAGTGTAAATTAAATAACCCTTATGAACAAAGAACTAAACTAACCCCCTAAACTTTATGAGTAAAATAAAAGCTGTAAGAATATTTTTATCAATAGGCTTTTACTATATTGGAGCTGTGTGCTATTTACTAGCTGATTTTATAAGTGGAACAAAAACTACAATGACTTTTAAAGATAATTAAAATAATAATAAAAAACAAATGAAAGAAAACAATTGGAGAGAGAGATTTAATGAAAAGTTTCCAGAAATGGAAAAGTTTAGAGTAGATGAGAATGATAAATATAATGGAGAAATTGAAGACTTCATAGAAGAAACTATAAAGAAAGAGAGATTGAAGTGGGAGGAAGAAGAATAAGAGATATTAAATAAATACTGTAATGAGAATTTAGACTTAAAAAAACAACTAGCAACAGGAG
>Ga0222694_1000411_pt1 | contig 9486 bp, 19 predicted proteins | sample AntAcemetage1333_FD_181145 | JGI IMG/M metagenome (GOLD analysis project Ga0222694, IMG submission 181145) | Saline water microbial communities from Ace Lake, Antarctica - #1333 | ecosystem: Environmental > Aquatic > Non-marine Saline and Alkaline > Saline | place: Antarctica: Ace Lake...
GACTGAGCCTTTACTGGACCTGCTTTCTCTTGTGTTGGTATACTTTCTATCTTAGTTGGGTCAAATATCTTTTTATTTATTCCTACTTTCTCTAGTAAGAAGTTCAAAACTTGTGCAGTTTGTGGATTTTGTGTAATTGCTGGGTTAGCTGCAAGTTCTAGTATTGATTGAAGCCCTGCAATATCCTTAGCTAAGTTGATATTCTCTCCAGTTATAGTTACATCAATTTTCTTCTCAAAATCAAAGAAGTCTTTTTTAATCTTAGCGAACTCTACTTTCTTAATCTTACCCATTTCACGCTCTCTCATTATGTCTAATTCTTCCTGTGTAGGCATTATAAGCTGTGAAGTATCGTTAGCTCTTAAAATAGTGTCTATTAGCTGTCTATTTACTCTCCTGTTAACATCTCTCTCCATTAATTCGTTAACAACTTCAGGAGTGCTTAATTCAATAATATCCTCCATTTTAATTGTCCTCTCAAATATTGGGAACACATAGTCAACAAGGTTCTCCTTTATAAATAATCCAACCTGTTCTCTTAGTAAATCAAAGAACTTAGCTGCTTGAATTGTAGACAACTGTTGCCCTCCTAAAGTTTGATTTGATGGTAATGCTTCTCCTGTCATTACCTCTTGAGTATTAGTAATCTGTCTTGCATTCTCTCCCCAAGTAGCAAGTTCCATATTCCAAGCTGGGAGGTTTCTTTCTTCATTAGCTATCGGACTTACACCACTTTTACTCTTTATAATATCTCCATTAAGTAAATCTTGCATTATATTCTTTTCAATCAACTCATCTGGAGTTTGGAATAAATGTTTACTAGATACATTCATTGATACACCTATATCATGTTTAATCTTGTTTATCTTCTCTTGGTTAGGGAATAAAGTCTCTATTGGCCCTTTACCTAAATTCCTACCTAATATTGTGTAGTAATCTACTTTCTTGTAGGGAAGTTTCTTAATACTTTCTATAAACATAACTTGACCAGTCAATTCAGCTTCTGTTTCAGCATATTCGTCATTGTAAGCATGTTCTTCTGAATCTAGTGTTAAGAATATTCTGTAATAACCATATCCAGTCTTTCCTTCTTCTACATAAGAGTTATGAATATACATACTAGCTTCATATACTGCAATATCTGTTTTAGTAGTATCACCTTTATTTATCTGTTCAAATGATTTTAAGACCATATCAACTTTCTCTGTGTCCCATTTCTTTCTCATTTCTGCTAGTTCTGAATAAGTCATTATAACTTTCTCAATAGCAAAATTCCCTTGTAAGTCAAAACTATTATCTTTATTAGAAACTCCAGGGTCTATTGCAATCTTATTCATATCAACAACCTTGAATCCTGTTTCATCTTTCTTAGTAATAGCAGAACCATAAGTACAAAGTGTTTCAATTAATGAGTTTATTCTTATACCAAATCCTGTATCTTTACTGTAATTCTTAAAGCCCTCACTATATACCATAGCGTTTATTCTGAACTCTGGGAAAGTAGCACCTATAATAACATCCTTAGTATCTAGGTCTATATTCTTTTTAGCATTAATTACTGCTGCATTAACAATATTATAAAAGAATTTCTTGTTTCCTTGAAAATCTGTATCTCCTGACTTAAATATACTGTTCTTGTATAGACTAATCTTATTTATAACGTCTGGCATTTTAAATAGATCACCTGTTGTTACTTCAATATTGTCTTCATACATAGACAAGAAGTCTTCTACTATTGTTTTTAGTTCTTCCATTTAGATTAAGTTATTGCTTATAACTTAATTATACCATTTTTTCAGAGTGGTTAATTCTTCTACACAATTTCCTTTTATTAACATAATTTATTTTATTAAATCTTTGTTTTCGTAAATGTTTCCTATTACTTCCATATTTTCAGAAGTAGTTTCTCCTTTATCCCAAATTTTAGAATTCCCTATAATTTCTCCTCCAATATTAAAACCATAACAATCACTACCACAATAATTATCATCTGCAGTAGATAAACATACTCCATATTCTACTTTTCCAATTGTTCCATTACCAAGTTTTATAATATCCCCCTCATAAGTCTTTTTACCGTTTTTATCTTTAAGTCCTGTATATCTACACCAATTTTCTAGTTTACTCCATATCGCAATTGCTTGTCCTTGTGCTAATTGAAGTAGAGTAAAATATTGCCATTTTTTTAATTCTTTATCCCAAGCTCTAAACTTTATATCTCTCATATATTTTCTATTAGTTATTTATACTTTAATCATAACATTTATTACAATAAAAGTTATCCACACCTAATCAAAACTTTCTGACCTCCTCCTATTTTTCTCTACTCTCTGAATTGTTTGGGTATTATATACATTTATATCGTGATTATATATAGCATACCTAAGACAATCCATTAAATGGTCATTCTCTTTAACTGGTTCTTCTTTAGCGTTTACATCACCTTTTTCGTCAGGGTAATGATAACTCTCTATTTCACTTATGAAATTAGAACAGCCTCGTTTAACTTTTATTCTACCTTGCTTTAATAGTTCTCTTACTCTATTAATACCTTCTATTTTACCTTTATCTACCTCTAATACATTAAATCCTGCTTCTTCTAACTTAGATACACCTTCAGCGTCTGCTGGATCAGGATAAACATAATTAGGTTGTTGTTGAGCTAATACTGTTATTAGTTGTTCTTTAGTTTGTTTAGTTCTATACCATTCATCAGTAATCCAGAAGTTATTATCAAAGTCTATTCCTATTCTTAAAATAGCTGATGGGTTAGTATAACCAAAATCAACTCCACCTATTATTTCTTTAAATTTAGGCATCTCATCCTTTATATGAATATCTCTATTGAATTCAGGATAAACTAATCCTTCTGCTTTCCTGAAATCAGCCAGATACTCTTGAGCAAATCTATCAGCTGTCATATCTTTCTTAGCAGAATCTATCTCGTCAGAGTCTATGTAAGGATTATCATAAGAAGTATAGTGAAAGCTCTTAAAGTCCTCATTAGTTTGTTCTAGATTGTAAAGGTCATAGAAGTGATTATATCCCTTAGGAGTTGAAGCAAATAAACAACCTCCCTTATAATCAGTTAATAATGGTCTTAGTGCTTCTTCCCATTTAATCCAGAAATTCCTATACATTGCTACTTCATCTAACACTAGGAAGTGTCTTTTCTGTCCCCTTAAAGAATCAATAGTTTCCCAACCTCTTAAATCAATAGTGCTAGTTCCACCAAACATATTAGGTATCATAATCTCTAGCCTAGATTCATTTATGTTAGTAGCGTATTCTTGAGTTTCATGTTTTAATTCTTGCCATGCTATATCTCTTGCTTGTCTGTAAGTAGGAGCTACATAACTTATTCTACCATCTTCATTAGCTACTGCTTCTGCTATCATCTCTGACACAGATAAAAAAGTCTTACCAGTTCTCCTGCCTAGACATAATACTCTAAATCTATGAGTATCACTCGCTATTATCTTCTGAATCGGATGTAATACCATGTTTTTTAATTAACTCTGCTGGTAGAAATACAGTCTTACCATTAGAAGTTATATCAGTTGATTGTTTAGGCATACCATCTATATAACTCCACATTATTCTTAGAGTAGCAGTATCTCCATCTTTTATCGCTTTATCTATTATCTTTTGTATTACTAAATCTAAATAAGTCTTTCCATTACCTGCTGCTTCTTGTAATTTCTTTTTAATTTCTCCTGTAATACTAACAGAACCCTTAGGTCTTCCACCTCCTGGATTTCCTACTACAAATCTACCTGTCTTAGGGTCTTGTAATATTCCCGAATTTTTTCCGATTGCTTTCGGTTCTGTTTCAGTCATTTTTGTTCAGTGTTAATGTATATATTATATATCTTATTTACTTGTTTCATTAACCTTTTTTTGTTTCTTATTTTTTTATAAGAAAGGCTATCTAATATAAGTGTCTTTATAAATAGTTCATTTTTATTAGTCATTTTGGTTTAAATATGTTCTTTAATTATCTTCTTTCTCTTCAACATCTTCATCTCTAAAATCATACCCTCCAAAATTGATAGCTTTATCATCTACCTCTTCATCTCTAAAGTTATATTCCCCAAGTTCTCTAATACTCATATTATTTTAGTATTAATTTTCATATAACTATATTATACCACATTAAAATATAAAAGTATTCTGCTGGTTAAAATAAATATACCTAGTGTTTTAAAATTTTAACTACCAGACTATTTTTCTGTTTTAATTTTTTTGAAATCTTTGAGTATTTTTTCTATTAACTCATATTCATACTCTTTTTTAGTGATTTCTTGTCCTATTTCCTTTTTTTTCATAAGTGTTGTGCCTATTGGCCTAAGGTTGTCCCCTACCCCGAGAGGGTATCTATTTTTTTGAAGAGGGGACTGCTTTTTATAAAAAATAGACCTATCTAGTGAAGAGGGGACTAGTCTATTTTCCAAAAATCATTATTAAACTCTTTATGCCATTTTCATTGTTTCATCCATTAATTTACTTATTTCATTATCTACCCATAGTTTAAGATTTGCTAATAACCTTACTTTCCTATCCTCTTTTAAAGTAAAATACTTAGCGTTTACTGTAACTATTTCCTCTAGTTCTCTTAGTTCTTTTTTTTTTCATATTATTTTTACATTAGCTCCATCTTTTAATAAATAAGTTCCAATACCATATTCAGTACAAATTCCAAACATACCAGCATTAGAATGTAGTTTATTAGCCTTTCTATACGCTCCAGATATTGTACGACATATATATTTAGCGTCTTCAATGCTTAACTCATTATCCTCACTCCAACTCTCAGCCATTACATTAAAAACATACCATTTACCTTTATGTTTTTTGATTAGAATTTGGTCGTTAGCAGACATACTTTTAAATTAATTCTTTAATTATACAAAATCTCATTAAATCATTTTTATTCATAGTATATTCTTCTTGTTCGTAAGCTCCTAATAGGTTTATATCATCTGTCTTTGCCTCATACCATTTTTCAGTTAGTCTTTGAAGTTCTTCTATCTTTACTTTAATTGTTAAATATTTTACATATTTTGTATCTATATGGCGTGTTTCCATTATTCTAGTTCTATATCCGCCTCTATACTTATATTTTATTTTAATAGCTTTATACTTTATAGGGATACCATACCAAAATATTTTATTATGTATAATCGCACAATGTATGTTTAATTTATCGGAAATTTTACTGATGGCTATCAACATATTTTTGTAGGTATTGATAAGTTTCAAATAACTCCAACATTGTAGGCTTATAAATTGTATTAGATAAGTCTTCTAATGTTTTAAGCCACTTCTTGCCTTTTTTATCCTCTAACCAATGAGTAAACTCTACTCCTGTTTTATGGGCAGAAAACCTAGATGAGAATGTATGACATGCTACACATAAACAGCAGCCATTATTTAATTCCCACCTAGTTGCTTGTCTTGATCTGGTAAATATATGGTGTGAGTTTAAGCACTCTGTCTTTCCACAATACTCACAACTATATCCCGCTTTTACCTTCACAGCTTCCGCCCAAAGTTTGTCTAACTTATTTTTTAATGTCTTTGTTGGGTTTCTTTTCATCTTTTAATCCTAATGCTTCTTCAACTGTTGAATAGGCCTTAATTAACGATTGTCTTTCATTTTCTGTAAGCCTTAAAGTAGGGAATACAGATAATAAGATTTGAAATGCTTCTTTTATTTCCATAGTGTTAGTTAGTTATTAATAGTTTAATTATATCTATATTATAGCACTTTTTTAAATATCAATTTTAGTTAATAATGTTTCTAACCTATATTTAATACCTGTTGTTTTTGACATTATAGAACTATGAGATATAGAATCTACTGAATCTACCTCAAGATTATTATTAAGCATAATTGGAGTTAATTTAGATTCTAAACTATTTATTAAATCGAAAATAGAATCTAATTCTTCCTCAAGTAAAGATTGTTTTTGTATTGTTGTTTCTGTCATAGTTTCTAGTTAGTTATTAATTATTATTTGAGTCGCAGGTAAGGATTTGCACCTTACAATTGGACGAGCCTGTATATACTACTTATAAAATTTAAGCTCCACGTTTACCTATTCCGTCACTGCGACATATTTGACTCTACTTTAATTATAGCATATTTTGATTAAAAAGTTATGCACAAGTAAAAGACCCCACATTGTATGGGGTCGTCAGCTATTCTTTGATGTGTATATCATTTTTGTCCCTAAAAAATACTGCGTAGGGTGAACCTAATCTACTCATAGGATAGCCTTTCTCTTGGGCATAACTGTTATCGTAGGTTAAATAAGAACCAGTTAAGATAGCGTATATCTTTTTCTCTTTAACCATCTTGTTGCGAAGATCGATAAACTGTCTTGTATAAGAAGAAGTTGATATTGAGTGAACATGACCCATTGCTATCATATCGCACGAAACATTGTGAAGTATGTCTATAATTGACTTTAATTTAGTGTATTCATATCTACTACCACTAGAACCATGTAAAGAGTATATAGAGTAGTTTTGCTTTCCTACTGTGAATAAGTTCCAACATGCTGCTCCTGAATAGGGAACTTTCAACATAGAAGCCATAACCTTAGAAACATCAATACCTGTTTCTTTCATTATTCTATTTTCGTGATTACCTCTCATTATATTTAATAAAAGCCCTGCATTAGCAACAGGACGTAACATCTCGCATAGTCTTTACCTTTTAAAACTTCAAGTTTATGTCTGATAATCCTTATAGGTCTACCAGGTCTAAATTTAAAGTCTTTAGGCAGTGTTATTTTTTCCATTTATTCCTTTTTATTGTTAATTTTTAGAAAGACAGGGTTACTAACATTACGTTTTCACCCTGAATAGATTTTATCACCTCCTTCTACTCGTAGTCCGAGTCTTCTTCGGTGAGGATATTTTGGTAGATGTATAAGTCTACCTCTGAATATGGTATTCGTACTTCGGCGTCATATTTTTTATCGTATAGAAGTATTTCGTCGTCTTCTACGATTAGAAGTAAATACCTGTTCATAACCGTTCTCCTTTGCTATCTTATTGTAGCAAGGTATACAAATACCGTGCGATACTTGAAGCGTGAAGATAGGACAGCCAAAGCCGATTATCTTCTTACAATAACAGCATCTAACTAACATCATTAGCCTCCCTTTTTACACATATAAATTTCCAAGAGGGGTCTATCCAAACCTTGTTGATAATACGGCAGATTCGTTGTGGAGTATAGTTAGCAAATAAATTATGCCAACTTTTATGTTGTATCGAACATACCTTAGATATATTCTTAGCAAGACTACGTCCACCTAGACTTCTTGGACACCGATGATGTCGACTCATTGCTTTACCCATTTTCGTACCTCCTTTTTTTTATTTACCTTTATTATACCACTTTTTTGACAATTAAGCCATAAAAAATAGCATCATAAAAATAAACAAACCTAAATATCCTAATATTCTTAACCTCTTTGAATTATACCCATACCCTACGCTCAATAGTAGTAGGGTAATTATCAGTATTATTTTCATTACTAAAATGTAATTGTTGATAAATCGATGGTCTCTTAATTGTTCATTTCAACCTTTGGCATATTAGATGTTTCTTTTGGATTGATTATAAAACTGAAGTCAGGGGAGTTCTCTGTTTTCTTTTCCTTATTCTTGAATACACTCATAAAATACTCCTTTCCCTCTAATGTAAATCCCCCACTTAAATAAGATATTCCGCTCTTTGCTTTTTTATTCCAAAGTCCATTTGATTTTCTAGGTTCGTTGTTCATATTTATTTATTTATTAATTTTATTTTTTTTAATTCTAATGTAAGAACTAATGGTATTTTTTCATCTTTAAATTCATCTTCAAATTCCTCAGCCATTTCCAACATAGCTTTATAAATTAAGGCTCTATCGGTGTATTTCTTAATTATTATAATTTTATTCATAATTATTAAACTTAGTTATTAAATTATTTATTACTTTCTCATAGTAAGCGTTTATGTTATCTTCGTTTACTATACCTTTCCTTTCCGCCATTCTCTCAATAGATAGCCTTAACAGTTGTGATGGGGAAGTCTTAGTTTTAATCTTAACTTCCTTCTGTGCCTTAACATCAAACAACTCTATACCTCCACAAGCAGTCATATTGTAAGTTTCTTCTATATCATTTGTTAGGGTTTTAACTTTAGTTATACCTGTATGAGATATAGGGTATCTTGCAATAAACTCTTTATCTACATCTATCTCTGTATTAGGGTCTATCTCTATAGCACCATTTGTTATCTTTATGTATTTAGTCTTCATTTAGTTTACTTATAGCTTGTTCAATTACCCAAGCAGTAAAAGATTTTCCTTCTAACTTTAACTTACTTAGTATTTTGTTTTTTAAGTCTGGTTGCATCCAGATTGTGATTGATTTCTTTTCTTCCATTTTTTATTTATTAATATAATTTTTTAATGCTTCTTTTATTGTATCTTTTGAAAATTTCTTACCTCCTATACTAATCATTTTTTCTTCTACTTTTGGTTCTTTATAAACCTCCCAATCATCATCTTTTAATTCTTGAATAGTAAATGTAGCACTGACTTCATTATATTTTGTAGCACTTTCTAAATCAACACTAGAAACACCTGAACAAATTATATTTCCACATCTTCCTAATACCTTTCTATAAATAGGACAATCAACATCTCTATTATCTATTGTTATATCTCCTATATAAAGTGTATCTAAAGTTTTTTCGGCTAATTTGAAAATATTTTTATGATTTTTATTATTTAAATATTCATTTGACCAAGAATCAGCACCTATAATATTAAATTCTTTATCTAATTTTATTCCATAACAACCATCACCTACTAATTCTTTTGGTATAAAATATTTTATATATTCTCTATCGGTATATTCAAATACCATATTTTTTTCGATTTCCATTTTGTTTTTTATTATTTAGTAAAATTATCTCCTATGTTTATTTCGTTGTTCTTATTAACATAATAAGCACTTAAACACTCTGTTTTAATATCTTTTAAAAAACTTTCCATTGCTTCTTTTTGGTTTTCATCAGCAGGTTTCATTTCTATATTCAAGATAAACTTGTTTTCATCTCTCTCTGCTTTTGTGTATATCTTCATATATTTTTTATTAAATCTTTGTTTTCGTAAATGTTTCCTAGAATTTCTGTATTAGAAATATCAGATAGAAATTCACACCAAGGTATATCTCCACCACAAGACATACAATCATTTAAACAATTAAATACTTGATATTGTTTACATTTATCACACCAACCTATATATAATCCCTCGTCTATAATATCACCAACATAAATCTCTTTACCATTTTTGTCTTTAAGTCCTGTGTCTAACATTAACTCAAAACAATTTTTACCTCTTTCCCGTATTCGTTGTTCTGGAAAATTCTCATTATCTTTATAAATTATAACTCCATATAAAGACATACCAACGC
>Ga0222694_1000412_pt1 | contig 9467 bp, 10 predicted proteins | sample AntAcemetage1333_FD_181145 | JGI IMG/M metagenome (GOLD analysis project Ga0222694, IMG submission 181145) | Saline water microbial communities from Ace Lake, Antarctica - #1333 | ecosystem: Environmental > Aquatic > Non-marine Saline and Alkaline > Saline | place: Antarctica: Ace Lake...
TCAACCTCTAAGAAAGGTATACGAATTAGAATATAAAGACCCAGAAATTGAAATTGCAAAGATTTTTAATGTTGAAAACATGGAGGGTGCGGAAGCCAAGGACATAACGTCTCATGGTGTCGGTGCACTTGAAGATGTCGGAGAAGGTGGAAGTGTACCTTATGCTGATCCAGGTCTCGGTTATTCAACAACCTATGCTTACAGAATATTTAAGAAAGGTATTCAGATAACCAAACAAATGGCTCAAGATAATAAATATCGTGAGATGAAAGACATGATGAAATGGTTGGCACAAAGAGCCTCTTATGATCCTGTCAGTTATGCTTACGGATTATTTAATAACGCTTTTACTGCTAATCCATCTGGTTATGCAAATTACAATAATGGTGCTTTAGCTCTTGCTTCTGCTGCACAAACTTACGAGAATGGTGATACTGGTAGTCAGTCTAACTATTCAACTAATAAACTTAATTATGATAATTATGAAGCTGCTCAAGTAGCAATGACCGAACAAAAAGCTGGTCATGGAACTTTACTTGAATTTACAGGTAAGCACACTTTACTAGTACCTCCAGCACTTAAGAGAGAGGCTCTAGAGATTACGCAATCGGAATTAGACCCAGATACAGCTGAAAATGCAATCAATGTATATAAAGGAAACTCAACAGTAGTTGTCTGTCCTTATATCTCAGCTGCTGCTGGTGGTTCTGATACTGCTTGGTTCCTTTTAGCTAACGGACACAAGATAAACTTCTTCTGGAGAAACAAGCCTAGCTTTGATAGTGAGCTCGTTTTTGACACAGGAGTTTCTAAGTACAAAGTCGAAGTAGAATATGAAGCTGGTTTCTCGGATTGGAGAGCCACATATTGTGCAGACGGTACAGTTTAAATAACAAACATTAATTAACAATTTAAAAAAGGGGTGTCTGAGAGGTTAACTTCCTCTTGGATGGAATCTTAAACGAAATATGTCTAGTGGAAAAATAACAAGATTTCAAAACAACGTCAGAATAGACGGTGATTTGGATCTATCAAATTCGACAGGAAGCCTGACAGTTTCATCTCTAAGTTCTGCTCCTAGTTCTCCTACAGTTGGACAGAGTTACTACGACTCAACTTTGGGGAAGTATAGGATATATCAGATTTCGGGATGGAGTAACATTGATGGCTCAGCTGCAGGTTCTTTAGATGCTGCCTATAATGGCGGTGCTGAAATTGCTGTAGACGCAGGTGCGGTTACTTTAACTGATACTCAAACTACTACTGGTGGAAGTCTTTTAATCACCAAAAGTGGTGTAATTGCTAGTACACACGATGCTTCTGTTTTTCACATTAACTCTACTGGTGCTCATAGCACTTCGGGTACAGTCAAATTCTTAGAAATTTCAGTTGGATCAGAAACTATTGGCACGCCAATAGGTATGGAAGTAGAAATGGGTGCAAATACCGACAGTGCTCTTACTGTTACAGTCGGTGCAGTAACTCTTTCAGATGGTGCTTTAACCCTAACTAGCGGTGCTTTAACCTTAACTAGTGGTGGACTTACCATGACTGACGGGGCTTTCACATATACAGCTGGCGATATGACTATGAGTGATGGTTCTCTCTCTATTACAGACGCAGATGCAGCCACAACTCTTACGATTGTAAACGATTCAGTAGCAACAGCAGACTTAGTTAGTATTTCTTCAACAGGAATTACGACTACAGGTGCAATGATGAAAATCAACGCTAATGCGGTTACTCACGATGGAATGATTCTTGAATTAATCTCGGCTGGAGACACGACTGCAACCCCAACTGGAATATCTCTCACAATTGACGATGTAACAACTGGCGAAGCAAAAGGTATTGACGTTGTTATGGCAGGAGCTACGACTACAGCTAAAGGCATTTCTGTTACTATGGATGCCCTTACTACAGGCGATATGCTTTACTTGGATAATGGGGGTGGAAGTATAACTGGAGATGGAAAATACATTAATTGTAACGATGACGATACTTCAGATTTCTCGGTGGGAGTAGCTGGTTTAACAACTATTACTGGTAGCTCTTCTGGAACCGACGCTTTGGTTTTAACTGCAGGCGACATTCTTTTGTCATCTGGACATATAGATATGACCGTTGGTGACTTAACATTAGTTGATGGTTCGGTAAATATTACAGATGCAGATAACGCAGGTTCATTAGTAGTAGTCAATAATACTCTTACGACTGGAGACTTAGTTGATATTAGCAGCACATCAGTTTCCACAACTGGAGCGATGATGAAGATAAACGCTAATGCAGCTACCCATGATGGAATGATCTTGGAATTGGTTTCAGCAGGCGACACAACTTCAACTCCAACAGGATTAGATATAGTAATAGATTCAGTTACGACTGGAACAGCTATAGGTGTCGAGGTAACAATGGCAGCAGCCACAACTGGACCAAAAGGTATTTTAGTCAGAATGGATGCTTTGACCACGGGTGACATGCTTTATCTAGACAATGGCGGTGCAACAATGACCGAAGGAAATGGTAATTACATTAATTGTAATGATGATGATACTGCACAATTTACCGTTCAAAGATACGGTGAAACCACGATTGCTGGTAAAGCAGCTGGAACCGCAGCCTTAACTCTAGATTTAGGTGATATCGTTCTTACTGACACTGACACAACAACTATTACTTCTGTAAATGGTACTGGAAGTATCGTAGAGATAATTTCAGGTGGAATAATTGGTGCTGACAAAGCTTGTCTAGAAATAGATGCAGCTGGTGCATTAAATGCTGACGGCTCATTACTTAGACTAAGTGCTGAAGGTGTAACTGCAACTAATAGTCCATCTGCCATGCAGATAGATTGTGCAGCTTTGGATATGACAGCTATTAATATAGTATCTGCTCCAACCACAAATTCAGCTTTTGTTGCTACAACCACTGGTGTCTTAGCTGCTGATAAGGCAGTAATGGAACTAGTCTCTAATGCTTCAGCTTGTAATGCAGATAGTGCGGTACTTAGGATAGAACAAACACACACGACAGGTGTAGCCACATGTATGGCTCTTAAACAAGATGATGTAAATATTCCATTTGTCACTTTTGAAGCTACTGTTGGTACTGGTAATGCTATTGAAGCCGTTGCTGCTAAATCGCTTACAACTACACACTTTGTAATGGTTGATATTGAGGGTACGGGCCCATTATATCTTCAGGTCGGTACAATTGCCTAGACCAACTAACATAATTTTGTTAAAATATATCAATTAATATTTATGGGGTGGACCTTGTTTGAGATATTGTTCCAAAGGGACGATTGTGTTATTCTCAATACATGGGTCTCACAAAAAAAGTACTTTCACAACTTTATAGCGAAGAAAAAAAATCTTTAAGAGAAATAGCTCTAATAGTTGGAGTTAATCCCAGAACGGTAGGAAGATGGCTTAAAAAGTATAAAATTAAGTCAAGGCTGAGAGACCAGTGGGGAAAGAATAACTCTAGATGGAAAGGGGGGAGACACTTTAAAAAAGGTTATATTCTTTTAAAACGTGTTGAACATCCGAATGCTCAGGTAGATGGATATATTTTTGAACATCGTTTGGTTATGGAGAAACATATTGGGAGATATTTAGAAAAAAATGAGATAGTTCATCATATGAATGGAATTAAAGATGATAATAGAATAGATAATTTAAAAATTGTTCAGACTAAAAACAATCGTGGAAAAATAGAATGTCCCTTTTGTCATAAAACTTTTTTGATTCGTTAAGGTTGTTAAATAAGTATTTTAAATGTATAATTTTATGGAGACGACCCTTGCAGTTGTCTCCGCTCAATATTATTTAAAAATTAAACAAAAAAATGAAACTAACGATACTAGAAAGAATACTTTTACTACAAATCTTACCTACAGAAGGTGATCTTATTACCTTAAAAGTTATTCGTGATTTACAAAACGTTCTCGGTTTTTCAGAAGCTGATTATAAGAAATACAAGATTGAGCAAGAAAATGGACAAATTACTTGGAACATAGAGGAAGGAAGAAAAGAAGTTGAATTGAAAGTTGGGGAAAAAGCACAAGACATCATAAAAGAGTCCTTTCAAAAACTAGATAAAGAAAAGAAACTTGAAGCTAAACACATTAACCTTTATGAAAGATTCGTGAAATGAAAAATGAAGACGCTTTGAATATAGATAGTTATGCCGTTGTAAAATCTGCTCCCACTGCTTTTGCTGGTGGAACCACTAATGCTAGAGGGGACTCGGCTGGTACAGGTGCTTCACATACTCTTTTTACTGTTACTGGTGATGTATCCGTTATACTTATGCCTGTTTGTACTGTTGATCTTGCTGGAAGTGGAAAACTAGAAGTTGGTGTTGTTGGAAATTTGGCAGGAATAGTAGCAGAGACTACTGCTACGGATATAGACGCTAATGATATTTGGACTGCTGCTGCACCTGCAGATGCTGGTGTAGTTGCTTTTGGTTCTTTAGTTGGACCTTTTGCTGTCGTTAATGGATTGGATATTATTGAGACGACTACGACTGCCGACATAACATCTGGTCAAATATATTACCAGTGCTTATGGCGACCAATTAGTTTAGACGGGAAAGTTGTGAAGGCTTAGAATGTCTTGGACAGACGAAACTAATCCAACCAGTGATTGGAACGATAAGGACAATCCTGGAACCTCTTATTTACTTATGGAGGATGGTGGACTTTTGCTTTTGGAAACGGGTGGAAAAATCATATTAGAACCACCAGAGGACAGTGAGTGGAATAACACGTCTAAACCAAGTGATACTTGGGGTGATATAGCAAAACCAAGTGATTCCTGGAATGATGTAACTAAACCAAGCGATTCGTGGTCCGATGCGTGATATAATTTAGTATTAATAGCTTCTCGTGCAAGGAGAGGGGAATTTGCACAATGGTAAATAAAATTTGTTTAAACTGTAAAACTTCTTTTAAAGGAATAAATAATAGAAAGTTTTGTTCTCAAAAATGTTTTGGTCTTTTTAATGGATTTAAAAAAGGTGATTCTCCTTGGAATAAAGGAAAAAAAACAACATATAAACACGGGAGCGGTTGGAAATTATCTAAAAAAGCCCTTAAAAATCACCATTTCCCTACCAAAGAAGAATGTTCATATTGGAAAGGCAAGATTTTTACCGAAGAACATAGAAGTCATATAAGTGAGTCTCTTATAGGAAAAGAGGTATCTAAAGAAACTAGACAAAGGATGAGTGTGGCTAAAACTGGTTGTGCTTCTTGGTTTAAGGGAAAAAAACGTAAACCATTTTCTAAAGAACATAAAAGAAAATTAAGCGAGTATCAAAAAGAAAACCTAAGGAGTAAAGATTATTACCAAAAAATTGGTTTACTTGGGGTAAAAAAACAACAAGACGCAAAAGAGCCTACCTCAATAGAGAAGAAACTCTACGAAGAACTTAAAAATAGGGGTATCTTATTCGAGAAGCAAAGATTAATTAATGGGAAATTCTTAGTAGATGCCTATATCCCTTCTCTTAATTTAGTAATAGAAGCAGATGGAGACTATTGGCATTCTTTAAATAGAGTAAAAAAACACGATAAAGCTAAAAACGCTTATCTGACTAAGTGTGGTTATAGTCTACTAAGAATAACTGGTACAGAAATAAGAGATGATACTTTTAAGTTAAAATTAGATGAGGAGATAAATTAAATGTCAAACAAAAAAACAACGAAACTTGACGAACTAAGTACACTTGCTTCCACTGATTTGATAATAGGAATAGATGATGTTTCTGGTACGCCCACTACTACAAAAGTTGAAATTGATACTTTAGATGATTACCTCTCAGCTAGCGAGAAAACTTTAACCAATAAAACCTTAACAAGCCCAAAGATTAATGAAGATGTGGCTGTCACTTCTACGGCCACAGAAATAAATGTATTAGACGGTATACCAACAACTCTTACAAAAACAGAGCTTGGTTATGTAGATGGTGTTACCTCAGCTATCCAAACCCAAATGAACCTAAAAGCTCCCTTAGCTTCTCCAACCTTTACAGGTACAGTCGTTTTGCCGAATAGCCAGATACTTACTACACCAGTATTAAATACAAGTTTTTCGGGTACTGCTAAAGCCACAGGTGCAGAAATAAACACAGGTACAGAAGACGCAAAGATAGTTACACCTAAAGCAATAGCAGATAGTTGGATAGAATCAGGGTGGATACCAGCTAGAGAGGATTGGGTTTATGCTTCGGCGACTACAATTACAGTTCCCGCAGGTGCGACTAGTAAATATCAAAAAGGCGACAAGATAAGACTGGTTCAATCCGCCGCTTGGAAGTATTTTTACATTACCGCAGTGGCAAGTACTCTTTTAACTGTTACTGGAGGTTCAAGTTACACAGTTGCTGACTCGGCAATTACCGAAAATGCTTATTCTCATGCTGAAAGCCCAATGGGTTTTCCGTTGTATTTTAATTATGCACTTGCTTGGACTGGCTCTACGACTAACCCTGTTATTGGAAATGGGACTATTACTGGTCGGTTTACAATAATACGGAATATGTGTTATGTAAATGGGTATGTTATGATGGGAAGTACTACTACTTTTGGGACAGGTAGTTACCATTTTTCACTTCCCATAACACAAGCCTCTACTGTTTATGGAATATTAGGTAATATGTGGGCAATTAGATCAGGAGTAGCACACTACAATCTTTACCTTGGATTTCAAGCAGGGACGACTTTGATGTTTATAAATCAAGTAGATAATGTTTTTTTGTCCCCTACTACTCCTAATACTTGGGTTAATGCTGACCACTTTGCATTTAACGTAATTTATCAAATCTAAATATGACCTTACTAATTACTAAACAATTATGAACCTAACAAACATAAAACTAGATATACAAGATAATTTAGGAATAACACTTAGCACTACCAGCCGTGTTTCGACGACCTCTGTTGAAAGATGGGTCAACATTGACTATAGATCCGCCCAAAGTAAATTAGCCAATGCTAACGTAAATTACTATCAAGGAGAAATCCAAACCCTAGATATAGAGGATGGTATAGACAAGTATCAACTACCTACAAAATTCCTAGCCATGAAGAGGATGGAGATACAATATGAAGACGATGTGGATAAAGTTAGAGTAACTCCTGCTGATATAAATGATATTCAGAACACAGTAAACCCAGAGAGTGATCCTTGGAGTAAAGAAAATCCTTTTTATGCTATTTGGGAAAACGACTTTTATATAAAAGCTGTTCCAGACAGTGACAGTTCTGCTTGGACGACAGACTCAGGAGAAGCAATCAAGTTATGGTTTGTAGAAATGCAAGATGACCTATCAGGTGGTACAGATATTCCTTCCTTACCAGAGGCTTTTCACCACATACTTGCTTATGGAGCAACCGCCAAAGGCTTTAGAAAACTAAGAAAATTTACAGAGGCTAGAGAATACGAGGCACTACTTAGAGACGGTTTCTTAAATATGATATCTGAAAACACTTATAAAGATAAGACCAAACCGATGGGCTTCTCTATTTCTAGAGGATCAACCAATCGTTCTGGAATTATAAGGCCTTAATATGTTAACAAGACGTTTAGATTCTAGCGGTGGAGTACAAATAAAGAGTAATCACTACTTAATGGACAAGACTCAGGTTCTTAGGGCTCAAAATGTTATCTCCCCAACCATAGGCTCTTTTACAAAACGTCTAGGTTATACACAGATAGGTACTGCTATGACAGCAGGTAAAGACATTCTAATGAATGCGACTTATCAATACGGAACTACCCCAACTAGAAAACACATTGCCGTTTGTAATGCTGCCTCAGAGTCGGAAGTATACGTAAACGTGGCTGGAACATGGACACAACAAGCTCAAAACCTGACAGCTGGATATAAGGCACGTGGAACAGACTTCGTAGATTCTTTTTTCTTAGTAAATTATGCAGATGCTACTCGTAGCTACAATGGCACAACTTGGTCAACATCCACTAATGTAACCTCTGCTCCAAAAGCTAAATTTATAGAGTCTTACCGTAATAGATTGTATGTTGCTTATTGTGATGTGGGTGGTACAGACTATCCATCTCGTTTTTATTATTCGTCTCTACCAGCCAGTGACGGATCGATTACGTGGGATACCACGAATGACTGGTTTTATGTGGAGACTTCTGACGGAGATCATATTACCGCCCTAGCCAAAAACAAAACTTACTTAATTGTATTTAAAGAAAACTCTATGTTTAGATATGATGGAACTTACAACCAAACTAACTTGAAACCTGTCTCGTGGAAACTTGGGGCAGTCAGCCAAGAGTCCGTTGTTCTAGATGAGAATCTTATTCTCTTCTATTCACGCAAAGGAGTAGCCATGTCAGTAGGTGGTGCTCCCCAGATAATTTCACGCCCTATCCAGCCGATTATAGATAGAGTAAATCAAGCTAACTTAGGTGATATTTGCGGTGGTATAGATGGAGACCATGCCCTCTTCTATGTTGGCACTCTTACATCCGCCCTGCCAGGTGACAGTGCAGCTTTACAAAAAGTGATGATAGATTACGATATTCCACAAAACCTTTGGACTTACCACACACTAGCAGACGAACCACAAGCCTTTTCAAATTACATATCCAGTGGAGCAAAACTACTCTCTTTTGGCGATGCTAATGGGGAAATGTTTACTTGGAATAGCGGTACGACAGATGACACTACAGCTATAGCAACTAACATAGAAACTATTAACTGGCCTTCTGGTCCAGAAACAACCAATACTATGCAAAGTGTTTTCTTTTTTGGCAATGATAGTTTAGGTGATGTTGACTGGCAGTTTGCGGTAGACGGTGGTGACTACTCTACAGCAGTAGATCTAGAAGACAGCTACTGTAAAAAGCATTTTGCAGACGAGGATATAGATGCCTTTGGTAGAGAACTAAAAATGAAATTTAGCGAATCTGGTGGGGTAAACCAGTGGAGACTAGATGGTTATACGGTTGAATCAGAGGTTAGTGAATTAGAAACGAAGGAAAGCTAATATGACTAAAGTGGGCACACCATTAGAGGAAAACATAATTGACTCAGGTTTTGATAGTCACATGAACAGACCTTTTGAGGGGCTGGCACAAGAGCCTAGCCAGCTTGAACAGGAGACTGGCTACTCTTATCAAGAACTAGTGGAAAACATGGAAACCATAAAGGCAAAAGATTTTACGACCACAATTGCTTTTACTTCCACAGATTACAATACTGTTACTTGGGCAGCTGGCAACATTTCTTACCAAGACGGTCTAGTGACCCCAGAGATAGCCACTTCTAATACTGGTAACATGACAGCCAGAACTTACATATATTACGACCCACAGGCCTCTAAGGTGGCTCTAAACGTGACCACAGATGCTAGTGTAGCTACACAAGGGGAAAGGCTCTTATTAGCCATTGCTGTCCCAGATGCTGTAACTACTAAAAAAGCA